>Ga0307517_10000009_pt1 | contig 239347 bp, 205 predicted proteins | sample 23_EM_MG_FD_194515 | JGI IMG/M metagenome (GOLD analysis project Ga0307517, IMG submission 194515) | Populus trichocarpa ectomycorrhiza microbial communities from riparian zone in the Pacific Northwest, United States - 23_EM | ecosystem: Host-associated > Plants > Roots > Unclassified...
AGGAAGAATAACAGGTAAAAACATGTTATGCCAAGACAAATCCCAAGCATTACGGTTGCCGTTACCCCAAAATTGTCACGGATTTTATGTGAAAACTCAGTCTACTTCTAGTCTTCCGGAACCATACTTTACAATTAAATTCCTATGATAGATCTTGCTTACGTACTATCCCGATTGTGAAGTGCGATCTGATCAACAACGCGATCAGATGCTAGTGTGCTAAGTTTGTACTGTACATTATCATGCAATCTTATTTCAACATCATGTATTTATCCTGGCTGTGCTTGCCAGGCCTCTACCAATATTATATCTTTCACTTGGCACTGCCCATACCTTGCGCTGCGGGGAAAAAAACATGTTTATGATACAAGGAAAGAAATATGGAGAGCCCAGCTTACCGGTGCGGAGATGGCTGGAATGCCTATTGCCTTCCGGGCACACAGCTGCCTTTCTAAGGCCAAGGAAGCAAGGGATTTTTGGTTTTTTATTATAATAATATATTATTGTATATTTTCTGCTACATCACCAATCGCTAACTTTAAGGCCTAGATTCGGATTCTACTACTTGGTAAAGGATTGATATGCCCCGCAGACCCGTAATGGAGACTGGGTTCTCCAATCTCACAGTCCCCATAGGGCAGGAATTTTTTTAACTCCCCTGTCCTACATGATGGATCGTTCAATAATAATTCATTATAGGCTTGAATTGAACTCCTGAGCTCCTTCCAATTGTGGCAGGGGGTTAATTGGTTCTTGGCATGTTAACTACTGCGCCAGCTAGGTATATCATGGAATATCAACTTGTGAGCAAATATTTATTTCACCGAAAACTGGATTTCGGGATTTTAATGGGGGGATGGTGTGCTCCTCCTAAGTTATTGGTAGGCTTTAATGGAAGCTCTCCTGTCCCCTAGATGTATTTAGTGAGAGATTCTCTGTAATCAAAATAGAAGTGGTGCTTTGTGAGCTCACTGCTTCCATATAGTAGGATATGAAACTGTTAGCCAGGGCGATACTAGACCTATCATACTACAAAGAATGCCTCTACACTTTCCTGCTGCTGCCACCAGCCTCAGCGACTGCTCGTAGTTCACATCATATATGTTTGCTATATCTCTATAAAGTATACAGCGGCTAAAACTGCTCTCCATGGGCACTAAACTAAAGAAAGCCAGTGCCCAGGATCCACACGACAGACATTATTGAGACTGCCTGTTCCTTCTGGAAGATTTCTGGATATTTCCCATAAACCCTATTCAATGATCATTGCCGCAACCCGAAGTGTCTCAATCATGCGAAATCCGAAACCAGAACAGGGTAGTCAACCAAGAGCCAAGAGTGTACTAGTACAGCAAACCTCCTTTGTATCTTGGGGGGGTTGATGATCAGCACTACTCGTAATTCTCTAACGTTTGTAGACACGACTACTATTACATACACCAAAGTTTTGAGGCTCCAGCCGGCTTTTTTCCCAGATGCAATAACAGTTGTGTTCACAAACGTCAGAGAATTACGAGTAGCTTGCGAAACCGGAAACATTAGTGGTCTGCCAACCTCGGGACTAATTCCGAAAGAGAAGGAGAAACTTGGCTAATAGTCCCAAAACTTGGATCTCCAAAAACCAAATATGCAGCTATAGCCCAATCGCCATTCCCCCGCTAGTTTTTACGGGCTGCTGTAGGACTGGCTAGAAAGGTGCTGGCCGAAATTAAACTCTTAATAAAACCAAGTTCCTATACTTTTATTATCTAGACCCCCTGTGGAATCTCTATTCTTACCTGTGCATTTAAATGATAGCACAAAGGAAGCAGTTAAACTATCTATATGAGAGTCACCTGAACTGAAACACACCTTTAGCCATATTGATACTTCTGTTGTGGCCCGTGTGCCTTGGTGAGCTGGGACTGCATTAGAACAATTGGGCAGGACAAAGATTGTTCGTGCAGCTATGCATTCTAGCCGGTAATCTCATCACCACCCAACTAGAAAGTAGCCCCACCAGGAGAGAACCCTAAATCGCTAATGACTGGGATAGCCGAGAGGCGAAGATGATAAAGGGGGTATAAACCGACGGGCCAAAACGAGGCAAGAGGTGAGGGAGGGTTAAGGGTAAAGGCAACAGTGAGGAGGAAATGTGAACAGCGGGAACAGAGAAATAGTGTGCCAGCGGATGGAGGACAGAGCAGATTCGAGACAATACCTACGCAGCGTGAGAGACTTTGCAGGGGTGGGCTATTGGTGGAGCGAGTTGATAGAGATTAGCCCCGCGATCCACCGCTCTAGCAGATATTTCGTGCAAATTTCAACACCACCTTAACCTCCAGTTTCCAAAGGGTTTAAATTCGGCAGGGCTGGGCTAATGTAGTCACAGGAGTCACCTGATACCGGACTATCTGGCGATGGGTTGGGGTTATTCAAACTGGGAGTTATTCGTATGTGCCCTTGAAAGGTGAATACCGCTAGGCAACCAGCAGCGCGAACAAAGTTGTAACATTTCCCTGACGCCTTAGGAATCCTATGGCTATGATATATAAATTTCTGCAGGCTCCAGCAACACCGCTCTAGTACGAGCCCCGCGACCCCAGCGGTGTTTCCCAGATAAAATGCCCATTCTCAACAGGTGCCTGCCTACTCACCACCAGAACATGAGAACTGTGACATGAAGATCCATTTAATTGAATGCAAGGCTACAGAAACCATACTGGGAATCCTTGGTGCGAGTGTTCTAAGAGAAAAGCCCAGAAACACTATGATACCCAGACAGCCAATTTGTATGGGGTTTCTATGGCACAAGCATCTATGCCAGCTAGCTTCACCCACCCAGATACCACGGGTATTCAGCGAACAAAAAACGGCAATTTTATACGTTAAATTCTCTGCAATTCTCTAATCCGATTATTGCTTGGAGAGAAATCTCGTCGCGCACCTTTGTGATGGTTGGTTAGACTTGGGCACTTTGTATTGAAATCCAGGTAGGGTCAGTTTCTCGCACGGTAGAATGCTATCGTAGAAGGCTGTTCACGAGCAAATGCTGGAAACTCCGGGTGCCGGCAGAATCTGCGGGAGTCCAAGAAGATCTGGGAACGGTTGTAACATGACGCAACAGGTTAGATGATGCTACGAGATGGGGCTAGTCTCCTTTAAGTCAACTCTAGTGTGGGGAAGCTCCTTGGGAAGTCTGAATAAATCGCTGTGATGGGATGTTTCTGGACCGGGAAACATGTCCGAACTCTGTTTCTATATTTCTTGTTTGTCTATCAACTCTTCCTCTTTTCCCCCTCTTCCCTTGCCCTCGTCCTACACACCGCACACACCATCAAGAAAAAGTGTTATGAAATACCGTGTCAATTTTTGTTTATCTTAATTTAGGCCCAGCATGTCTCATCATTAAATTCGGTCGTATGGCCCATTTCAGCCCTCCTGAAGCCAGAGTCTTCCTCTCCTTTTTTACTCTGTGACACCGCCTTTGTCAGCCTCTCTCCCGCCCCACACTTAACCTTCCGATACTGTATCGCCTCCCACTTGAGCTCCCTCTCTCCAACAACAACAATAACAGCAGCCATGGCGTTCTCCCGCTCAGCAAGGATAATCACCCTGCTGGTGATTGATTCTCTCTTTTTCCTCTTGGAGATTATCGTTGGATATTCTGTCCATTCCCTTGCGCTTGTTGCCGATTCTTTTCATATGGTTTGAGATCCCTTCTTCTTCTTCAGCGCTGGAATCGGGAAGCTCATAAAGGGGTTGTTAGCTAAACGACGTTTTTTCGCTGCTGGTGGCGCTATGGGCTATCAAACTCGCCAAACAAAAATCCACATCAAGCTATACATACGGAGTACGTCCTCAGATCTTCCTCTATCCCAGTTACAACTGACGGAAGTGAATTCTAGTGGCAACGAGCTGAAGTCCTTGGGGCGTTGATCAATGGTGTATTCTTGCTTGCGTTGTGTCTCTCGATTTTCTTGGAAGCAATCCAGCGCTTTTTTGAACCGCGGGAGGTATCTTCTCCCTGGCTGGTATTTGGCGTTGGGAGTGCTGGTCTTGCTTCAAATATCCTTGGTTTATTCTTATTTCACGATCACGGCCATTCTCACGGCGGTAATTCGCATGAACACGATCTTGAGGGCAGTTTGGTTGGTGAGCGCGCGGCAGCAGGGCACGAGCACCACAAACACACGCACGGCCTAAGGGGCCATATTCACGACCCGGCCGAAGACGATAACGGCGATATCGAGGATATCCTCCCAGACACTGTTGTTGCAAGGTTATCTCAGCCAATCCCGTCTTCATCTGCCCCGCGAAAGAAGGAGAGAAGATCGACCGATAGGTCTCGTCAGCGCCGCTTTGCTTCCCCTGTAACCGACATTCACGTTCACCCCGCCCGAAACCGCCAAGAAGTCATTGCCGCAGCAGTTAGTGATACGGAACACTCTTCGTCGGCAGTAATTTCATCCGCAGACTCTGATTCCGATGGTCCGACTTCACGAACTCCCCTCCTCTCGGCTGCTGGTAAAGGCCACAAACGAGCATACTCCCGATCCTGCCACCGAAATCATAATCATGCCAAACCCAAGGAAAATAAATCCTCGCATTCGCATCAAAACCTTAACATGCGCGGAGTATTCCTCCACGTCCTCGGCGACGCACTCGGAAACGTCGGCGTAATGTCAGTGGCTGGTGCTCTCATCCTCCTCCCAGAAACAATCTGGTGGCGCCACCTCCTCGATCCGTCCATCTCCCTACTTATCACGATAATAATCTTCTCCTCCGCCCTCCCACTCTGCAAATCGGCTTCCAAAATTTTACTACAAGGTGTGCCTAAGGGAATCTCGCTAGAGGAAGTAAAAGAAGACATCGCCTCGATCCAAGGCGTCGAATCTGTCCACGAACTGCATATCTGGCAACTCAGCGACGTGAAAATGATCGCAAGCCTTCACATCCAGATTTCCTTCGACCCTGAATGCGAAGGCGGCGGGCGATATATGCAACTTGCAAGTGCAGTCCGGACATGTCTGCATGCCTACGGGATCCACTCGAGCACTATCCAGCCGGAATACACCAAAGAAGAGGAAGCTGTCGCGAGTAGAACAGGCAGCTCAAGAGGCAGCCCAGAAGAAGAGGCAGCGTGTCTTTTGGAATGTGGAGACGGGTGCGTTGACGGGAAGTGCTGTGTTCCTGGTAGCGGTGCCCCAGGGGATGAAGCCACTGGATAAACTTCAATTTTGAAAAAAGGAAGAAAAACCCCTTCCAAGCGACAGAACGTGTAGTGTGTAACTATAACATCCTCGGCGATGCAGTAAAAAATTTCCTCCTCCCCTTTCCGACCTTCTTCCACGAAAACCCCGATTTGGCAGGAAAGTTCCCCGCGCGTATGGTTTCTGGTTTGTAACCTTTTTCCATCCCACCCCTATACTATCGTTTGTCGTTTCATTTGTAGAAGGGTTTTGCGGTAGCCTGGTATTAATAGATCTGAACGATGGTTCCCTTCTTTCTTTATTTTATCAGAGTACCATAAGTAGTGGAAATATATATTGAGTTCAACGCATTTACCGTGATATGGTCTAGCTAGCTCAGTAGAGCGTAACACTGTCCCTACTATCACTATCGCAGTTTCCAACGCCACCATGCAGACTACGTCCCTACCAACAATGGTTTCTACAGTACTAGGGCACTAGCAAGGCCCCACTCGAAACCTCGAGCCTCAATATCTACTCCTCTAGCCATTGGCTCGCTACACCTATTAAGGCGTTTTGCATGTAAAACTTCCCTTCCTTCCTTCCTTCCCTCTCGGGCTTAGCCCGCCTCCCTAAGGTTGCCACGCCTTCCTTCAATGGGCGCGCACTCCAAGCAAGCAGAAAGAAAAAAGCATATCATCGAGTTGTTCGTATAGAGCAGCGACCTTATCAGATGATCCAGACAGAAAGTGCTTTATTTCCGGAGGATGGTATGAATATATCGCAAGAAGACTCGAGACCTCGGCGGGATCGGAAACAGTTTGCTCCTTTGGCAGCCGGGCTGAGGCCTTCAGTTCAAATAATACCCAGTGTGTCTTTTCTGGGGCTCTGACTAAGTCAGAGACGCCTGTAGCCCCCCTCTGCTCCCCTCTACCTCTCGCTATCTCCCCCCTTCCCTCCCTTCCATTCCCCAAGCCTGCCAGGACGTCCGCTGCAGGCCGTCTGGGGCCAAGGTAGAAGGGAGAAAGAAATCTAATCAGACGGGCTATCGGATAACCAGATCGGAGTTTTTGATAAGTTGTAGTTACAGTACATAAGTAGAAGACAAGTGTACTCGTACGATAGAACCCCAATAAATCCAATAAATCCAATCACAGGAGATCACTCGACGAAAGAGATAAAAAACCCCTTGCAAAAAACTAGTAATACACATGCGGAAGCCCATAACTAAAATAATAATACTTGAGCCCTACCGTATCCCGACCCAACACAAACCTATGGTACATCCCACCCACAAACCCCACAAACTCCACCCACCCTAGCATAACTCTCCACCGTCCTCATTCATTCCAGACATAAACCCATTCACCAGCGCCAGATCAACCATGCATACCATACAAACACTACCGCAGCGACTGACAAGACTTCCCGAACGACGTATGCTACCCACGCTTTCCACCCAGTAGAATACTGCTTTCTCTTGGAGTACTTGAAGTCCTCATCTTCGTCATAGCGCCAGCAGCTGTCCTTCCTATTCGACTGCCCGTACGCACTCGAGGTATCTCCAAATCCCTTTGATATCGGTAACACATTCCTCCTATAATTCAGTGCAGCCCTTCTGCTCCTCCAGAAATCAGACAAGGCAGCGAGTATTGTGACCAGGAGCACGAAAGTGTAAGCGCTAAATATCCCCCACTGATCCGGGAGTAGACAAAGTCTTCCCTGAACACTCTCTGTATCCGGCGATGCATTGCCAGTGTACAAACTAGCCATGTAGAACCCCGGCCTCCGCACACCCATCGCCCACGAGAAACTCTTGACGGTAACCTCCTTGACATTCCCGGCGTGTTCGACTTCGCAGTAATCATGGTCGTCCCCGGAGAAGACGTACTTAGCGTTCGTCTTCTGGAGGAGTTCCGAAGAAAGTGCTGGCTGAAGGACGTTTTGGTATTGATAGCCGGCGTGGATGAGGATTGAGTCTTTGGATTCTCGGTGCGGACCGCAGGGGGTGTCGGCGGGGCGATATAAGGGGACGTGGGTGAGGAGGATTGTAGGGTTTTGAGGGATGGAGCTTTGTTCTGGGGGCGAGGGGAGGGGATTTTTCGCTTCCTCAATGACGTGGGGGAGGAGGGTTGGTGATGGTGGGGTTGTTAAGAGATCGGGGAGGCCATCGAGGAAGTCCCGGGCTGGCAGGTAGATCTTTGGATTGTTATCGTTTGATAAAGAGACAGAGTCAATTAGTATGATGGTGTGGTTGCCTGCTTGTAATACTCCGCTCGTCTCGCCAAAATATGTTCTGAACCTATCCTTCACCCCCTCTCGGATACCGTTTCCCATACCCAAGTCGTGGTTCCCCGGTAATGTTTTAACAGTCCTTCGGTAAGGCCAGCTTGGGAAAATCTTCAAAAACCGCTTGTACTCGCCCATCCAGTAGCTGTCATCATAGTCCTTCCAATCCTTTGCTCCTCGGGGATCTTCCGTAATGGGAATCAAGTCCTCGTGTAGATGGTGATTTTGAGCGTAGCGCGAGCTCTGCTCGTGTGTCCATTCCCGCCCACCGTCGAATAAATCACCCAGGAATACTGTCGTGGAAGGAGAAAGGTGCTCTTGGATAGTCTCGTAGGACCGCGACATGTACTGGTCTGTGTAAAATATCGTCGCAGAAAGGAGTGGTCCACGGCGGGGGTAAGTGTGTGGATCAACAAGCTGCGGATCGGCTATAAGGACCACTCGATGGGGCGTAGCACCCTCTGGCTGTCGATTATTAGCCAACAAACACACACGCACCCCTCCTCGGAAGGTCCTAAGGAGCAAATACCCAATCCTCCCACCTATCCCATTGACAAGCTTCTATCGCACTCTGGAAAACCCTTCTCTCACCCCACCACAGCACAACAACCCACGCAGCCTCCACAAGCCTCCGTACAGAAAACAGCGTGCTCTTCCACTCCTTCCGTTCCCGATAGCAATAGGCCCGGAGCCTCGCTAGAAAACTGTGATTCCGGGTGGACACCATTGAGATGGGAGTTGACCTGGGGCCGTACGACGAGTGTACGGATGAAACAGAGGGCATTTGGTGAAAAAAGGAGAAAGTCTAATACCAATACAACCCCCTGGGATAAGTGGGTAAGAAAAAGGAACGAAGGTCACGCGTTGCGAAAACGAGGGAAAGAGAGTGACGGAGTGGATGAAGGAATGAATGGGTGAGCGAGTTGAATGGATGAGTACTCGTGGGTGCTATGCTGCAGAGTATATGAAGGTCCAGGGAGGCTACGGTGGCATGCTGTCGGGTACGGCCTGCAGCGCATGCCATTGTCTACGCGCGTATTGCGGTGCCGTAGTCCGGTAAGGGCAAAATACCGGTGAAGTAGGGCACGATTGCACAAGTGCCACGATCCTTCCATACCGACAACGGTTTATTCCATCCTACGCATGCAGGAAAAGGGGATGCCAAGGTGTCACCGGCATAGAAAGTTGACAAAGGGTGTGATGGATGATAGCCAATTCAACTCGTAATTTCTTCAGAATGAGGCTAGCGATAATTTTGGCAGGGATCGCCCTAAGCCTCGGCTTCCCGTGCTTCATAAATCGTCACTCAAGTCTTGGCCCCTGGCCCAAAAAGCTTGATTGATCCATCAATATCATAATAATATTATCTCTCCATTACCACAATACGGGTTCATAATATCATACAAAATCGTACACTCCATCCGGCCCATCACAGAAACCGGAGAAGAAAACAAATGTGGAGAAAACTAACTCGATATTTATACACACTTACAAAGTAGGGAAGCTGGCTCAAACTCCATTAATAGCCTCCGACTCTCGTCAAAAACTCCAAACTGCTCCACTTTCCTGGTTAGATCTCTGCGATCCCAATCCCCTAGCTCAACGCTGGCCCTGTGCACCCGTTCGAGGATATCCGCCGCGGCGACGGACTGCCCCTGGCGGATGTAGAACTTTGCTATGCGCATGAGGACTTTCAGCCAGCTGAAGCCTACCCACCCTTTTGTTGCCGGGATCAGGAACTCGGACTCTGCCTCGTCGATGATCTGCGCTATCACGCGTGCACCATCTTGGGCCGCACCCTGGCGCTCGTAGTGCTCTGCGAGTGCCACTGCCGTGGTGAATTCATCTACTTTGCATTCTTCGCATAGACGGCCCTTGGAGGAGCTGCAGAGGACGGAAGTTAGGCTGTGGACGTAGAGGAGTATCTCGGTGCTTGTCTGGGTCCTGGAGAGGTGCGTTTCGTAGAGCAGTGATAACCTGGTTACAATGTGGGAGATGGTGGGCCTCGGCTGGTCGTCTTCTCCAGCGGTGTTGTAGATCAGGGACAAGAAGCGGAGGATGGCGGTGTGGTGAGGGGCATTTTGCGGCAGCGATGGGGCGGCAACGCTGCAGAGGTCGATGAATCCTGGCAGAAATTCGTCATATATAATTAAGCCCGCGCAGGCTAAGTCCGGATGGCTGGGCTGTAATTCCGTGAGTAGTTCTAAGGTTTTGTGTGCTACGGCAATTTTCTTCTTTCCATCCAATCCCCTGATACCAAGTAACCAACGAAAATACGCCTGTAGAGCCGGCGGAGTAACAGCTACGTTTGTCGTCCCGGAAAGCCTTAGCTTTGCCAAGGACAAGATGGCCCTAAATATTGGCTCGGCGTCATCAAGCGCCGCCCGAGTACTAGGCTGCTGCTGCTCAAGCATCTTATGCTTCAAACACTCGCTAATCCTGTGTTCCAAGAACACCAGGACCTCGCCCTGCCGCCCGTTCCTGGCGAGCAGTTCGGCGATAGCTACGTCGACCTTTAGAGTTAGTTCAAAGTCCTCCCGTTCGTCCAGCACGCCCCGAAGTTGTTTCCACGCCTTATCCGCAGCGTCCCAGAGGCCGCTCTCTTCCTGTAGTCGCGCCTGCACTGTCGTTGCCTCGAAAATCTCCCGCTTTTCCTTCCTGGATGGATGCCCGTCATGGTTACTCCCGACTATCCGGGTTGCCCGCTTGAGTAGGTGGATCCCCGCAAGGGCTTGCCCGGATAGCTCATACAGCGCCGACAGTTTCCTCGAGATTCTGGAGAAATACCGTGCGGATATCCAGCGGAAGTTCTCACTGTCCCCAACAACCATGGAACCGCCGCCTGACACGAGAACTTTCTCGGCCTTGGAGAGTATCTGCTTGAGCTGGCCTACTGCTGCCGCCTCCATCTTATGCCTCTTCGCAAAGCTCAGCAGGCCGTCCAGGAACTCGCCTAGATTTAGCACGCCAAGGACTCCGAATGCCCCTTCCCAATCTGCCAGAAAGCGCTCTAGCATGCCGAAGGTTCCAGCCATGATGGCCTTGTGCTCTGATGTGTCACCCCCTTCGTTCAGCTCTCGAATCCGGATTATAGACCGGAGCACCCTGCTGCAGTCCTCGTCCGCGAATTCAAACATGCTTTCTAGTGTTTCCTCCTCGTCCTCGCCGGCGGTTAGGATTCCGACCCGGGACATGAGTACGGCTCTTAACGTCTGTTCGAGAACGTATAAAGCCAGATGCATATCCCCAATCTTCTCGTAGTTCGTACTCAGCAGCAAAGCGAGCATGAAGCCGTTTCTAAAAAGGTACACGTTTTCCCACGACACATTCTCCACAAACCCGCCCATCACCCGGGCCAATGATAAGTCGCTCGGTTCTGGGGAAAATAACTCGCTCGGGTCAACGGTCATGAGTGCTATTTTGCTAAGACCTAATTGAAGTATCACAACGGCCGAATAGAAATCATTCTTTTGCTGATATTTCTGTGCTGTTTGCAGCACTTTATTCGATATTTCTTCTATAAAGTCCGTCTTTAGGCGTGGGGGATTGAGTTGGTATGTGGGGAACTCGGCGAGTGATGGGTCGATCACGTGGGCTTTGAAAGTTGATAGTTGGATTGACGAAATCTTGGTTTGCTCTGTCTGCTGTGGAGTTGGGGATGGAGAGGATCTATAATGTGAGTATGATAGGGATTGTAGTGGGGTCGTAGGTATTATTGTAGGGGATGTCGCCGGCGTAGTGGCAGGATCGGTCTCTATGTCCGTGAGACTGGTGGATATACTCTCAAGGCTACCTGGTCCTCGTTGATGTCCTAAGTGGGGCTGCGAGTTTTGTCGTGGCCGACTGTAGGGGTGGACAGAAGGCCTACCCCCGTGCTCCCTCACCCTCCGCTTCGGGGACGTCGGCGAACTATACGGAAAAGCATTTACAGGGGTTTCCCTCCCACCGGCAGTATCTATCTGGGTAGCAACCTGTGGAGCTACTCTTAACGGTAAGTACCTATTGTAATGGTAGACGGGAGTCGATCCATCGGTTGCTTGCGCCAGCTAATCAATCAATCAGCCAAAAGTCAGCAGCAGACCAAAGCCGACTCCGAGGTCGATATGTTCCCACAAAACAAGAAACACACCTCAAAGGTCCCCCCACCATCGGCAACACTCGCAAACTCCTTTGGCGAATTCTGGCTCCCGGCCGCGACATCGCTGAGTATATCCAAGCCCGAATTGTCATCTGGCGGACTCGCAACAGCTCGTCTAGGAGGCCTTCGCCCTGGATCTCTCTACGAACGTCAATAAAATACGCTCCCATATTGGAGGATGAAATCCCCCTTGGCGGGAGGGGGTGTATCCTACCGGGGCATTTTTTAGCCACCCCCACTGCTTGAATTTCTTCTTGTATCCCCGGGGACTGTATACGTATAATCAGTATAGAAACTTACTTACCACAGCACAAGGCTGAGAGAGAAGAAGAAGAAGACGGAGAGGGGGAGAGGGGGGGGGGGAGGAATAGACCATGCAATACTGCGGGACTCAGAAGAGCCAGAAAAGAGGAAGAAAAAAGAAAAGAAAAAGAGGGAAATTATATACCTCGCACTAAAATCGTGAGACTCCTTCATAATCCGAATCATATCATCGAGCTTGAAGTTTTTCTCCATATATCTTTCACCCATTTCCGTTAGCCTTCCCATCCCTCCATCAATCCAATCCACCCGCCAAATCCATCTACTACCCGATTCAATTTCGCAAGACTCACAACTCATGAAGGGTAACCTTAACTCTATCCCAATTCTTCGTCATGTTTCTCTCTCACTCGCAACTTTGGCCCTGCGCAAGCCTCTACTTTCTTGCGCAGACAGTGGCCCTTATATTATTACACTGAGCAGACCACTGAATCTAAAAAGAAACGAAAATTTGGAAAAAGCAAAAACGATCACTAAAAAGAAGTGCACTTCCGAACCGGGCGAGGCTGAGCACTCCTCGTAGCATGCGGTGACACATCGGGGGGCATGAACTATGGTACCGGTACTTGTACTCGTACAATAGTACCTTGTGTGAAGGGCCCTCTTTTTCTTCTTCCCCTTCCCCTAGGATCGATGACTAGGCTAGGGCTTGATGAGCACTCACACCAAGCTTTTCCAATACCGGTATACCATAATAAAGTAGTAGAATGGAGGGGCGAACATTAGATTAAGGCCGCATGCAGAACAATTGGATGGAAGTGAAAGACTCATTCATTGCTCGTTGTGGTAATGGTGATGGTGGTTGAGTCACTATTGCCTGTCTGCCTGCCGCTGCAACGTGATCCGCACAGTCTAAGTGAGTCCCTTCCCTGGGACATCTAGAGAAAGAGTAATCAGGGTCGCGCATCGGCTGCCCTGATCAGCCATGCTCGCCTGGTGGCCGGAATCAGTAGGACGGGTAACTGGGAAGGAAGGAAGGAATGAGGAGGGCTGGCATCGATCGACAATGATTGATGGCCTGAGGAGGGGTGGCGGGGAACAAGGGAGACGGGTGGCGGATCTGCGTGCTTTTTATTCCCCACTCTGCCTGGGGTGCGAACATGTTTATCCTGATGAGGCAACCCAACAGCCAAGCTCAGGTTTTCCACGGTGTTTGGGGAAAGTTGCCAAGCAAGATTGTGGGAATCTCTATCAGGGCTAAGACTAAATTTATACCGGTATTGTGGTTCAATTGTTATGCTTGTTGTGTTACTCTTGCCCACTTTTCTTGATTATCTTCGGTCATTGGGTATTTTTTTAGTAAACAGTGTTACGGAATCGCCTAGAGATTATTTGCAAAATTAGGGTTGGGTCTTAGCCCGCCTTACTTACATGCAGTACAGTAGAGCACTTTTTCTCGCCCCGACTTGGTGGATAAAATGAATAAGCCCAGCCTTTTTGCTTAGGGTGCATAAACCAGAGATAGGTAGAGAAAGGGCCACGGGTAATTTGGTGGCTCCGAGGGGATAGGACAGTACCACAGTACGATTTACCACCACGCCAGATAGCTAGGCGCTAGAGGTGCACAATACTTATGAGCTCATCACTGATGTTTCAATTTGACACCGGCGGACAAAATGTCTCGTAACCAGCGTATCCCCGCGAAACAAAAACTAACTTTACCGGCACTGGGCGAACCTTCCCTCAGGGCCACCTTACTTTGCCAGCAAAACACAGCATCTTGTCTTGAAGTGGCAATCCAAGAATCCGGCCACGAGATTCAGGCAAACCTTTTTACATGGATATAGGTATCGTCCGGCGCGCGCAGTGCCTGACAGGATGATAGTTTGTATGGCTAAATATGCGCGCCACCAATCACATCACTTGAACCCATTCGCCCCCACCATAGTTGAACTCTCGCCACGCGCAGCTCTACCAACTACAGCTCCAACAGAGTACCGTAGGTGTACGGTACGGTTGAGCACTCGCCGCCACATTTGCACTTCGCGGATGCGGGGGAACGGGTTACAAAGTGCAAAAAAAAAAAAGATGGGGGCCTGTGCCGTATCAGGTACTCGAGTACTGAATCTCTACCAACACTGCAAGGGGTGTGCATAGTCAGCTACCCGAGCACTTGGGCAAGTGCCCACTCGTCATATCATAACAGTCGCTCTGCCACCCCCCCGCACCAATCGGCGTTACCGGGAGGCTGGTGGGAAATATCAGAGGGGCTGCAAAGAAGGGAAGCGTTTAGGGTCATGAATGCTTGCAGAAGCACCTGGGGGATGCTTTTGTGTGCAAGGCAAGGATTATTTTGAAGGCTAGCTTCGGCTAACTGCTCACTGACCTTGTGGTGGGTACTTGTGCTCGCGCTATCTCCCATGAGTCCGGTAGTGCAGAACCCCGCCTGAGCCAAGTCATCCCAGGAGTTCTGTGCAAGCTCTTACAGGCACATTTTTGGCTGGTGCCTTATTTCACGACGAAAAGGGCACTTTATATCCCCCGCGTGCACGGACCAAACAGAGGTCTTTTCCTTGAGGCCTCTCGAGCACAAACGCAGTGTTTCTGCGGTGAGTCGGAAACACTTACCTAGAGCTCAATGGCAACCTTGCCACAAGAGTGGGAGATATCTGTTGGATCCGTTTTGTGCTTGTGTAATATAGTGTGATCTAGTATACTCAGGAAGCATATCTATCGCATTTAAAGGATATTATTCGCACGAATGTTGTCCTGACATGCTGCTTGAGGTCTGGGGGAGTCGTTTCTGAAGTCGCACATCGGTTTGGAACTCTGGCTAGCTATGGGTGATATGAAGTTTCTGTTACCCTGAACACGCGAGCTGACTCTCACGTGGCCTGTCTGAGCTTACCCACGCATCCATTAGTCCGCCTGAAACAGCCAAAACCGTGGCCAGCTGCCAGGCGCCCTAACTTAGGGGCCAGATTTGGCAGCTAGTTAATGAACCTGGTCATAAATTCGGTTTTCAGTGCTCAAATGACTCAGCGCCCAGGCGTCGCACATGCTCTCTCCCCAGAAGAATCATGAAGCTCGACCAAGGGGTATCTGAAATGCAGAGCATCAGAGGAGAATCTCTAAACTGTGTATTGCATCTTATGGGTCATGTCGTGCACTGCTTTAAGGCTTTGTTACAACACAAACATGAGATTCATCATCCCTCTAATTAAGCTGGGATATGGTGCAACGTGGAGTCTCTTAGTTGAAGTCTGAATAGACGTTAGTTTAGAGTTACAACAGGCTCGACCTGAGACCAGCGGCGTTGCCACTCGAACTATTTTTGCAATCCTGTATGATACAGAACGACCTGCGACTCCGGCTGAACTGTCGGTTCGCACCGCCACCGGGTCATTTTCCGGCATCCAACCTAGTACTGGACAAGTGTAGGTGAGCAGTTAAGTACTCGGACGGACAGGGATCGGAAAATGTATACTGATACATACATTTTCTGACCCCTGTCCGTCCGATCACCCATGCACACCCCCGAGTAGATTACCCGAAAAGCTCCATGATTTCCCTTTGCCTCGGGGATTGAAAAGCCCCGGCCACGGCATCCACCGCGTAGAACAGCGAATCCGTGTCCAGCTCGCGATGAGGCTCCCGAGGCCCATGCAACGTAGCACCATCTACAGTATTCCAAATCTCTTGGACACCGGTATGCCTTGGGATTGCTTGTAAGGCAGACTTCGTCAGGGGCGAGAAGCTTTGTAACCGCAAAATCGAAGCTGACCCATCGGGCGCCGTCTGAATAGGCAAGGGTTTCCAGGTGCCACAGTTGAAGTACGGGTACTCCACCAGTCTCGCGTTAGGTGTTCAGGAGCTTTTGGTGCGGTAATAGCATCGGGGATTGGAGTTTACCGTGCAGTTATGCTGCGATAAAGGGGTAGTGTTATGGAGGGGAAGAGCGCCTTCGAATACGAGTTGGAAAAAGGAAGGAAGGATTCTGATATTCGCGGTCGCGTCGCACTGCAAACACTGCCTTTACAAGTTGTAGTGGCGGTCTCCGACGTGACACCATGCGCGTAACAACAAATCATGGGACAGACCTTTTCCCGAGACTTTTTTCCGAGTGATTATAGGTGAACATTGAAGGTCAACGGCCGAGATATGATAGAAGCATTCCAGAATTTGGAAGGTAACTTAACATTGCCTGAGGGGATGCATTTTTTTAGCGCATTTTTTTATGAGTGCCACTACCTCCAAACCCTTCTGATCCTCGCCTCTAATCTCCGGATTTAGAGGTAAAAGCTCTTGGGATGGGTTAGTGCGTAGCCCGAGCCCTTTGGGCGTGCTAGATCTCATTAGCTGGATTTCGCAATTCCGCTAACTTGACCAAACCCATTGTGGGCTGATCCGGGGATTTCCATCAATAGCCCGCTAGCGAGTAGGGGCACCACGGTGGTCTTTCAATTTGGGCTGGGAGACGATTGGCTAAAAGGTGCTAAGATGGTAAGGGAACTTGAGGGGACAATTTCCACTCCTCAAGTCGGCTCCCTGGAACTACGGTAGGGAGGCTTAAAGAGTTAGTTGATGTTGTGAATCATGTGAAATAAATGCTGGGCATAGTTGAGCGGTGATGAAAGTGGGGATCGTATCATAGCTGAAATTTTCCAAATGGATTACGATTGAAATCCTCTTCATCAACCTCTCGCCTGAGTTCGCTTTACTCAACCTATGCCTTTTCTGAAAGGTGATGCCAGCTTCATGATGCGAAGGCTGGAGGATACGGCCTGAACACCACTTTTATTTTTCTGGCTTGGCCCAGACCGTTGCTTGATGACGGTTGAAGGGGTACTCAAAGTTCCACCACTGATTTTAGACATAATTGGCCAGAATTAACCCCCGCTAAGTTGTGGAACAACCGTGGGCGATTCTACCTTGAGGACCCCTAGTGCATGGGTTTTTACGGTATTGAGATCAAGGATCCGAGGGAGCATCATTTCACCTTTGCGGTTACTCTCGGCACTAGAGTTGTGAAATTTCTTTAGGCCCTATACGCCCTAAGGCGATTGCACCATAGTGAATTATAGCATCCATAGGTCCGGATAATACTTGATCTGGTGGAGCAGAGAGGGGAACCACCAGCGAGGCCATCTCGGCCCTCTCTCTGCTGGGCTCGGATAAATAGGAAGGTTGTGGGGAGTCGGGTAGGGAAGGAACCAACGGGGCGAAGAGCTGAGAAGGCTCCGGAGAAGCGGAAGTTATTAAAGGGAAACTTTTTGTCTCAAATCATGGCTCCGTCCATAGCTGTCAATCTGATAGGGCGAGGGATCTTCCTCTCTTTATATCCAGAGGAAGCCTTGTTCCATAACATTTTGCAAGATGCAATCCCCCCTCGATAGCGCTCATGAATATTTGGGGGCCCCACATATTGGGCTACGTCCATGCAACACATTGGCTATCACGCTAACTACAAGTGTGTGAGGGTCTATACGTTTACATGTAGAGCTCAAAGGTATCTTCGGGAAGCATTAGGTAGCTTTTGCACATGTGTACTTCGGGGCTGAGGAGCTAGAAAACCAGGGTGCTATACGACTAACTAAAGGAGGAGAGGCCATTGTGATGGGCACTTTTCGGTGATGATGGCACCCAGCCAGCTCACTAAGAGACACAAAACTATCACTTTGGCTGGGAGAGGGCAAAGAGTTGATGGCAGGGATTTATTTCTTCATGATAGGAGCTCCCACAACATCCCACACAATCGTATTTTCGCTCAAAATATATCTGATGAACATGCTATCCTTGTTTTATTTTGTCCCCAGAGAAAGCACTGTAGATATTCCCACTGGCTAGGTTTGAGGTAAGTATGTGCGAATATCCTGTAATATTGCAAAATGATATGGGTGAACCACGGGACCTCAGCAGAAGCAACTGTTGTGCAGACCGATTGGTAGGTTAGGCGTATGAGTACAGACACTATTTGACTTGACAAAAATGAGTCACGCCATTTGTTCTCAGAGCACAGATTGTCACCTTTCTGCAAGGGTTCCAGGCATCGGCGTGGGCTGGGCCGGACCTTGTCTATTCAATTACGTACGCCATCCAGGCTCTTTCGAGGATGAGGGCGCCGCAACATGGATCAGCGGATTTTGTAATAGCTAGGCCGAATTTAGGAATTCTTACTGCTTTTCATGGCCTTCCATGACGGCGTAGTGAAGCTCCCTAATGCAAAGATCAGCTAGTAATACCTTCCGACACTGGTTTCTGACCTGCCTCTCATAGAGGGAGACTACAACAACATCCAAATCAAGCCAAGAGAGCTGCTACGAAAACTCTTGATATCCGCTATCAATATGTTGGTATGCAATACGGTACCAGTACGGTACGATAGGTTTGGTTTGACAGGTTAACAGGATTGTGGATACTAGTCCATGAGACCCAACACCCCCTACGGTAGTGGCTGACCTTGTGTTGCACGGTGTTAAGAAAACGCTAATCCTCCTCGGGGGCTTTTGTCCCCGAAGCCGGAGGTTATGGGGCTGGCGGAGATAGTGGGTACCAAGAGATTCCTCTCGGCGCCCCCCGAAACATTGATGATGTGTATGGTGGTGTTAGGTATTTGAAATCAGACCTCATGGGTAAAGTTAACCCTAGTTTGCTTACATAATCAAGAAATAGTAGGGCTTGGCAATTCTAACTTGAAAAAACCGCCAGATATGGGTGATTCGAAATTCTACTATCCCTACTAATATTGTTTTGATTGAAAATCCCAAAATACGGAATTAGAGAGGGATGTATTTTGACCACTTCTATGGAGCCATATCTTTCCAAAGATGTGGTTGTGGTTGAAAACTTTCGAAACTTACCCCCCGTGTCGGTTTTTGGTTGGCTTCTAGTGCCCAGCACTATACCGATTTCTGTTGTAATATGCGATCGGAATATGTGCACGGAACCTGGACGAAGGAGTGATAACAGAAAGTAGTGAAGATCTCGTATTGTAACAGCACTTATTTTTTTCAATAATAAGAAAGCCATTGCTCCGCTATATAATACAGCAATTGAGTTCAGCCATTACCACCGTGTTCCCATGGTAAGGAAAAACAAAGAGTATCAAAGAAGTATCCTGAGAGGAACAAAAGAAACAATGAAAGAACACACAATAGGCTTTCAAGTCAACCAGTAACGAGTATGAAAACATAAAGGACTGAAAGAAACATTTGAGAGGAGAAAGGAACCATATTTGAGAGGAGCAGAAAACCATATACGAACAATTTCCCCAAGGGCAGGGCCGAGTGAGGTTCCGTGAGTTGCACATTTCGCAGACGTGTTCAAGGGGCAGGAACTACGGTGGCGAGTGGCGAGTGGCGATAATACTATAGCATTCGATTAGAATGCGCCCTATCACTCGAGTATGTTCATCTTAGTGCGCAGGCTCCCTAGTATTGGGAATTTACTTTAGAGCTCAAGAACAAGCCTTCGTACTAGGAGGCCATCGTGGAATAGTTGGAGATTGATGGACTTTTAAAAAAACTACACCGTACTTGTACAGCACAGCCTCCACTACGAAACTGAGTTTGTGATAACAGGGATCAGTTACCAGTAATTTTCGTAACCCTAACCTCGACGACTTCTTTTTTTGCCCACCAAATACCCCTCCCTGTTCGTCGCGGGTACGGTGAAGAATGTACGAGTATTTACTACAAGTGCCAGGGAAGATGTATTTTTTTTCTTACAAGGCAAAGATCATTCTCAGGTTAAATACCCTTGTCTTGTAAGAAAATAGCTCCCCTGGTACTTGTAGTCTGACGATTTGCTTTCTCTGTCGAGTCATGAATACCGTATCCCTGTAAATTCCGATGTGAGCCCAAAATAATTTTGACTTGGCGAGTTCATGGAATTTGCCAAAGCCGGTTGATGAGATCCAGCACAGCCAAATGACTCATGATACCGTGTCAGAGAAGCGCTAATCCTTCTCTTATCATCAGAGCTTTTGTCTCTGAATTCCGAGATCAGACACTTTCGGCAGATCCCTGTTTTTCAGTTCGAATTCGAGTTCGAAAAACGATAGACACGTCTAGCGACGTTTCCAAAATTGCCAAGTAATGATATTCCATAAATATATTAGTTCAGTACCAAGATAGATGTGATCCTCAAGAAATCATAGCATAGCATACCTGATCAGGTGTCAAACTTCTAGGCTAACTCAATTTATGGCTGGTATCATCTGGGCACTTGTCCGAGTATCCTCGAAGTTGTGCCTATCATTTTTCGAACTCGAATTCGAACTCAAAACAGGGGTCTGCTGAAAGTGTCTATTGTCAACCAAGCAGAGAAAGAGGATCGTCAGAGTGCAAGCACCAGGCAAGATGCTATTGTACAAGGGTTGTCAAGTAAGTCCGTGGATGGTGGTATGATAAGAGAAGTAAGAAGACCGAACAGCAACACAATGCAGTAGCATGTTGCTACTTGTATGGTACATTTTCCTACGCAGTAAACTCAATGTCTGAGACATCCCTTCTCTCCTCACCTTGTACGAAAACATCTTGCCTCGTGCCTGTAAATACGAAGTTGTACTCGGATGCAAGGGTATCAATACCGGTACCGTATTTTCTCGTTGGGTTCGCTAGCTCCGAATATCCCTGTGAATTGCGACATCAGTCCGAGTAAGTTTAGCTTAGCAAGTTAATAGAATTGCGAATGCCAGTTAATGACATCCAACACAACAAAATGACTCGCACCAAACTGCGTCAGGAAAGCACCAATCCTTCTTAAGAACCGTTGCCTCTGAATTCCGAGATCAGCGATCGGCGGAGCTAGCGAATTCAACGAGAAAATACGCCCGTACTCGGGTATGGACAAAAAGGGCGGAGAATTTTGGCTGACGAGACAAGGATCAAGGCGCTGATCGATTAGATCAGCGCGGAAAAATAGTGATGTTACGAGACACAACAAGGTTGGAGCAATCGCAGTGAGTGACCATCCATGTATCTAGTAATATTATTAAGTTTGTATGATATAAGACTAAAGTGAGGACAAAGCAGGGAGGGGATCAAGGCTTTTGAGGCAGTTGTCGTGAGAGCTCATAATATAAATGAATAGATTGAAGCGAATACCAACAATTTCATCGGGACCTAAATGGTCAAGTGCAAAGATGCCTACTCTTTCAACCTGGTTTTCTGGTGTCCGCTATGGGAAGAATTTTCCACTGATGCAACCTTTCAGCTAACTCCCCCGCCTGAAGACCTTGCAGATCTATCTCTCCGCCCTATTTGACCATGTCCGAGTACAGTAAGTGGGGCTTAGTACAAGCGTCATGCTTGGCAGGCTTGGAGCTTGTTTTTGGTCCGGGTAACCAGGCCCCTTGTTAATCGCATTATTTCTACTCACTCCTACCGTAATTCACCTCCGTCCCTTCATGGCCCGACCAACAGCCACAAGCCAGGCAAGTACTAAGTTATGAATACAATGTCTTTCAATACAAATAGTAGTGAGAATAGGCTGGCAATCTTGTGGGGTCCCTAGGCCTGCTTGTATGTAGGGATAATGCCCCCGTATCGGAAGGAAGAAGTTGCGGAATGCGCCCGACTTTTGCCCTTCATTTGTTGTGGTCATGAGAAATCACTCAGGTTTCTCGATGTGAGCTCGTTTTTAATGGGGTTATCCCGTTGTGGTATGTCAGACTAGGGTGCTAATGGGATTGTCACTAGGATTTGTGCCCTGAGGGGACTAGTTTCCGGTAGTTTGTGATACGGTAAAAAGTGTAATAATCGAACGACGTGCTATGTAACTCAGAATTCCTTATCATACCTTGGAAAAGGGAAGAAAAACACTGCGGAGAAAGGGCTTCTTGGCCCCTCTGAGAGACACACAAAGGGAAGAAAACACCAGACCTTACTAGAGGAGGCAAGTCCAACGACATAGCACATTCTTCGATTATTACAGTTTTTACGATAGTGGGCCGACTACATAGGCTGACCACCACTTGATGCTGTATTTGGTTCTACTTTGGTTTCTTTTCTCTGCACATGCATCGAACAATGAACACGCTCTTTTGCTTCCTGTTGTACCCTTTCCTCCGAGACCCTCACGGCATGATGTTCTGCCTCTGCATTATCGATTCACTATCGGTTCCCACGCGGGCCCTACCCATTCTGGAAGTGCGTCCGACTTATGGTTACTCCCAAGTACTGCACGGCCTACAGACTGCGCAAGGCATCAAATGCTTAGTAGTAAGAGGAGGCCTGCGCAGGATCAAGGCGCAGTGGTTATCGGTTGGTGTTCTCGTTCAGAGCGGGTTAAGCGGGTAGGCTAACCATTTGTACCCAGCGGTCCTCTCCGCTCGCTTGTTTCTGGAGGGTTTGTAGGGGTAGGTGATCCGGGACGGGTAAATTGTTATTAATACCTCGCCTGGGGGGTCGTAAGAATTGCGGGGAAGTGAGCCATGACGTTGGAATTCCTCTTATCAACTGCCCGTACCGGTACTCGTGCTTCTCCGCCAAGATTTGCCTTCCCCATTTGTAGTATATACATCCTCCGGTAGAAAAAATCGGGGAATGAGGAAATTAAAAGTCAGAAACGCGGTTGCTCAATTGGCTGGAGCACACAGTACATTCCAATCAAAAACCTAAAAGCCCGATCCCCGTTTCCCGATTTTTTCTCCCGGGGGCTGTAGTAAGTATCGGCTACGGAGGCACAGCTCCTAAGTTTTGTAGGTTCCACGAGTGGAAGTGTGCTACTAGCAGGGGGTAAGGGGAGCAAACCTCGCTCGTGGAACCTACAAAATTTAGGCGCTGTACCTCCGTAGTTCCTTTCTGCCGAAGAAATGGTGTATCAGTAGTCAGGTAGTACCGGTAGTGCACAACTAGTATCAGAAAGGTTGAGGTTAGGTAAATGTGTTGCAAGAAATTTCGATCTCATCGAATCCAATACACGATGCCTCATGGAAAAGCTTTCCTGAGTCGACTGGAGCAGCTATTGTTGCCCTCCATGTGTATGCCAGGATGAACTTTGACCAGTTGTTAATCTGCCTACAGGTTCAGAGAGAAACAGCTCAACAAATCTTTCAAGAGGATTGAGGTAGGTACAGTACAAAGCGCTGGAAATTATTAAGACTTATGATCAGAAGACTACTGTGGATCTACTCACATTCTCCTAGATAGTTAGACCTCACTAGTCATGCATTGTCGGACATGTGGATAGAACTCGTCATGAATTGCGACGGCGATGTATGCATATTGGAGACACGGACCGGATCTTCACCATGTATCTAAGCCCTTGTCTTTACTTCAGCTCTTATCAAGAGCAACACCCCTCTCTTCGCCTTTCACGAGAGGTCCCTTGCTGCACTTACAAAGTGCGGCTGATTGATATATTAGTCACGTGGGTCTGATAAGAAAAATAATTGGTGAGCCTTCTGGTTGAAGCGCGCCTAGATAAGGCGCGTGAGTATTGTCTATTGGCCGCACTCTTACTTGTAGTCTACACTATTTCTTCGGCAGAAAAGAACTGGCGGAGGCCCGCTACCAAATGGGCAAGGCAAACCTTGGCGTAGAAGTACGAGTACGAGTCCACGAGGGAAACACCTCAGACTCGTTGAGACGGGGGGGGGGATATATGCACAGCGCCTTACTCGGAAAGGCAATCAGAACGTCCTGGGACATTTTGTTCTATTTGAGCTTTCATGGTACATGAGTTTCGCTGCGCTCAACCTGGCCCCGAAGTGGAAGGAAACTTGGGCGAGCATAATGCTAGTATCAGTATAGGAGCTTCGCTACGTTTACCGGAAAAACTCGAATAATTGAACCTTGCGCTAGGACGTTGGAGTTGCCTTTGTTGGTAAGGTCTAGCTCTTTTTTCTTTTTCTTTTTGGCCTCAAGCTCGGGCGGGGGTCAGTTTTTGCTGTGTGCTCTCGTCCCTCTATCCAAGAGAGGGAATTTCGGACACCTTAGCGCGAGGTTCAATTATTCGAGTTCTTACGGTAATAAAGTTGTGGAGAATTATAGGTCTGAGCCAATGTTATTGCTGTGGTACAATAATGCTTACGCCGTGGGTTACCGGTAGACCATCGGCCCCCCCCCCCCCACGGACTTTGTCCCCCGCTTGCTCGCATTTCGTATTGTGATACATGTACCGACAGGAACCTTCTGTTCTCAATGTAGATAAAAAATTTAATATGGGTAAAGGAGACACTTCCCGGATCCACACTCGCACCTTGCACAGCCCACGCAGTTGAATTTTTTTGTAGGATATAAAGTCAAAGGTTCAGGGCACTTTGAGGGTCGTCTCGGCACTCCCTATCAAACTTCCACAACCCCACTTTCTTCAAAGCCATGAGGGAAACGCTTCAATCGTCTGCCGGCAGCACAAACGCTGATTTAGCAGAGAATATACTCATCACCCTCGCGCGGAATCACCCCCCGCAGGGCTACGACCGGTTTGTAAAGAAGTTTCCCAATTGTACGATTAACTTCTACGGTTTGGGGAAATGGGATGGGAAATGGCGCTATGGCATGCCCGATGACGATAGAAACCCCGGGCTTAGAGGTAGGAACTCGAATTCGTCAAGGGTGCCGTGCCTAAGGCGCTAATGTTTTTGAAAGAGTTGTTAAAACAGGCAACGATACTGCTTGTGGATTGGACAATCCCGAACATAGAGCAAGTCCCGAATCTGAAGATCCTTCAGTTATCAATTGCTGGCTTTGATAGCATAGTAAAGAAGCCTTTGTATACCGATACGAGGATTACCTTTTGCACGAGTAATGGCATTTACAGGTACTGCAGCTCGTCTTCTCTGTCTCTTTATCTAACTGTGTTAGTACCAAAATCGCGGAGCACGTCCTCCTAACTCTCCTCTCAATCCGCAATTCCTTCGGCCAATTGCTCTCCCAGCAGCGCTCTCACATCTGGGACTCCAGCAAATACCCCAATCCGACAGACCTTATGGGATCCACAATCGGGATCCTCGGATATGGGTCAATCGGCAGACAAGTCGCGCGAGTCGCAAGAGCCCTAGGAATGAGGATACATGCATACACTTCCTCCCCACGACGAACGCCCAGGTCGAAGATTGATCGAGGGTACATTCTCCCAGGGACTGGCGATATAAACGGCGAATTACCAGACGCTTGGTTCTCGGGCACTGACAAGCCCAGTTTACATGCCTTCTTATCAGGCGTGGACGTACTCGTCTGTTCTCTGCCACTTACTGACTCGACAAGACACATGCTATCCATCGCCGAATTCGGAATACTCGGGAAGAGAAAGGCCTACATTGTTAATGTATCTCGAGGAGAGGTTATTGATCACGATGCATTGACTGTGGCGATGAAAGAGGGATTATTGGCCGGGGCTTCACTGGACGTTACAGACCCGGAACCATTACCCGCGGATAGTGAGCTTTGGGGTATGGAGGACGTGGTTATCACTCCGCATATAAGTAGCGCTGGCAACGGCTATCTTGGGAGAGTCCTGGATTTGTTTGGGACCAATCTTGGCAGGTTGAGTGCTGGTGAGAATATGTTTAATATTGTCAAAAGGGGGAAGGGGTATTAGCGAGACACGGATACTCCGCGGATTAGGGTGCGCTGCGGTTCTCTCGGTTCTTAGTTAGTTTAGCCTTCGTTCTCATTTTTTTATGTGTCTGGATGAATTATCTGTTACCGAATCCCTTGAGAGTTATCGAGCTATACGAGGAAGTGCAAAGATGTTGGCACCGAAGGTTGACTGACCTTGCGTAAATTTTTGTGCATGTTCGGCTTTTGTCTTGCCGCTTCCAGGGCAATCAGGATCCAGAAACCGGCGTAGTCATCTTAATCCAGGCTTTGAGGGCTCTTGTACTGATGAATGACCTTATCTTGGTCCCATAGATATCGGATGTATCCCCATAGCGATAGACAAGGCACCCTCCGACCGACCCGCACCACCACCGCTAGGTCCCATAGCACAACAGGAAGTTCTCCGGCTTACAAAAGTTATCTTGACTAGCATTCTTAGCTTTCTATTTCTAGAGGTAATTATGCTCAATCCTAACCAATTAACTCCTATGGGAACTGCGCGGAGCCTCAGATACCAAACCAGAAATCCTATACCGGTAATCAGTGTAATCTCCACTCTCTGGCCGCAAAGAGCTGAGATTTATTAGGCGGTGAGGGGGGAAAGTGCACAGGGTTATCACCAACTCACCACACTGCACCACCAGCCCCATGGCTCAAGTCAGCAATCGAGTGACATTATATGAAGCGTGGTCCCGGGGAACAGGGCAGGGCGAACACTTTGTGATATGTCTCACTTTTGATGACGCTGAATGTGCCCTCTCCGCATAAACGTAGGCATGATCAGCTTATGTGTCAGCTTGAGAAGGGCGTGAGTGCGTCTGTCCGAGTGATCACATTAGTTTCGCCCCCTTCCATACATGCCGTGGAGGTATGGTCTCTTGTTATAGTCTGTGGTTTAGGGGTACACGGGGTAGTGCCTTATTTCTTGAGCGCTCCGGTATTGGCAAAAGTGCGTCAGAGTATATGAAACACTTATTTCAAGATGGATTTAGGGTTGTCGTCTGGTATCGTGATAATGAACCTAGCTGGGTTGACTTTCGGGGGGACGGGGTTTTTATGCATACCGGTAGATTTAAATACGTGATACAGTGCTCCAAGTATGATTTAGACCAACCCCACCTACTAAATTTAAAGTATGCTGGGTGTGGGCCAAGTTAAAATTTAGTTCTAAACACCTATCACTCCACCAACACCAACGGAAGGGTAGTAGTGCAGGTACTAGTATTCCTCTTGATGCCCGTGGAGTGTAAGTGGACTACGGGTACGATATTTGATCACAAGCCTCCTCTTCAGCATACACCACGTTCCAGCGGGAGACATAACTATCGAAGCTATGGAGGTCTGTGAAAGACCAGTCCCCATGTGTCTTAGCCTATAAGAGTACTTGTAACATCCATTTCTGGCTAAGGCGGAATGCGGGGGCTACATAATAATAGTTCGGGTTTCCTGTAGGCTAATGTAAGCAAGCGCTCTCCCACGGGAAACTCAGTCGTGAAATTTTTCACAGGGGGAAATTAGATTTGCGGAGCGGAAGAACTTATCTACCGTAGCAGGGCGCGAGGAAATTGCCCGGAGGGGGGACCTATTCAGGTACGCACGCGATATGACGATTTCGACTTTCAAATTCGAATGCAGGACGAGCGTGTCGGGATTGGAGGTCTTGTTGAATACTGTGAATACTGGTGCAGTCAAGGGAAACCTCACCCGTGCGAAAATTTCACTTTGGAACCATTTACGAGTGATAGTCTATATGAATAGGTTGGGGCTCAACTGGGCTTGAGTGCCAAGCCACCCGTGTGAGCAGAGGCTTGATACAAGGTGACACTGAGCCCCATGACAACTTTTCTCCCCGTCTCCCCTTAACAACCATGCTGGACCCCTCCTTTTCCCGCCTAGCAGTGGTAGGAGTAGTCCTCCTAATCGCCTTTCTCGCCTACGCATCCCAATACTTCCTCCTGTACCCCCACCTCTCTGAGCCCGAGTACGTCCTTTTCAACATCTGCGTAGCCTGCATCTGGATAACCTACGCTCGCAGCATCCTCACTTCCCCGGGCAGCCCTCCTAAAATATGGACGCCTGCAGACATCGACCTCGACAATGCTGACGCCGAGGACGGTAACGCCAGGGAGGAGACCCGTAGCCTGGTATCCCGCGGCGCGAAGTGGTGCCGGAAGTGTAACGCTTACAAACCTCCGCGATGCCACCATTGCAAGACTTGCGGTGTGTGCGTGGTTCGCATGGATCACCATTGCTCCTGGACGAATAATTGTGTCGGCTGGAGGAATTTCCCGCACTTTTTGAGGTTTTTAGGATACTCTGCTTTTACTTGCTGTTGGTTGTTCTGTCTGCTAGTTGAGAGGGGGTGGGAGGTTTGGGCCCAGAGGGATTTGCCCAGTGTTTGTTAATCCTCACTTCACTCGACTTGACTAGGTTGACGGATGGGGGGCTAATGTGCCTAGTATATGTCGCCGCACACGTTCCCGGAATTATGCCTTTTGGTAGTGTTGTTATTTATAGATCTGCTCGTTGCGTTTTCACTCTCGCTTCTGTTCATTCGAGCGTTATGGTCGACCGCGGAAGGGTATACTACTATCGAGACGTGGGAACAGGATCGACACGATGCCCTCGCTCGACAGAAGCGAGTTCGTCGACAGCAATTCCCCTATGATATTGGCATTTGGGATAACCTCTGCTCGGCATTTTGCGGCAGCTCCAACATCTTGGGATGGTTCTGGCCATTTTCGCGAACGAAGGAGGTTGGGGTAGAAATCAAGGGGAGCGATGGGCTAAAGCTCAAGGGCGGATTGGAATGGGAGGTGAATGGCTACGAAGTTGTGGCTGCTGCATGGCCGCCCGCAGATCCGGACAAGGGAGTCTGGATGGGCGCAAATGCCCCGATGTCGGCAACGGTGAATGATGGCGGGGATGACGGTGACTGGGTAGAGGGCGTCAGGAGACGGCAGAGGGAAGATAGGGAACGAAGAGAAGGGATGAGTAAACCCCAAGACGCCACAGTAATTTCGGGGATTAGGAACGGCAGCAGCGGGGTAATAGCCCCAAAATGGATGAACGAGGAGGGCGAGACTTTAGCGGATTACGGGGTCGACGATGACCACGAGGACGTGCCGTTGGCAGAACTGATGAGGAAAAGGGCTGGAGGGAAGAAGAGCAACACAGATTAGGTTAATTCCTTTATTATAGTTTATAGGGTACCTTTATTTTTATTTTTTGTGGAGAATGGAAGAGGCGTTGATAGAAGGGCTTCTTACCGTGCCTAGGGGAATATCGGATACCCCCCCATTCACCGCAATTCAATACCAAGTTTTTCTACCTGTACGAACACAACTTGTGGTCTGTTAGAGTCATCGCTCTTTATTCCGCAGACACGCTTGCAGAAACTAGTCTTAGAAGAACACACATGGGAAGAATTCCCCCTCTCGGCGGATGTCCCAACCGTGGTAAAGTAGCGGAAAGAGTTTTCTCCACCACTGCCGCTATCACCTTCCTTCTCCCGTATCGTACTATGATCGGCCGGCCGGAATACCCATACTAGCACAGTACTCGAGTACTGCCGGTAGCTAAGCATTGGGCATTCATTGGACTGAGCACTATTCTGTAAAAAAGAGAAAAAAAGAAAAAGCAACATATTTCCCCGCTACGGGCATCCAATGGTCTCCATACTGACATTTTTTGCTTGTACTGCACTGCACGGTACTCGAGTTATTTTTTCCTGCTTAACTTGTCGGTTCGGGTACGGAACGTGTCATGCGGGGTACTGGTGCATATCCCAACGGTCTTGATAAGTATGCCCCCACTACTGTACCCGGGCGCGATACTGAGGTTTGTGCCTTGATTAGGGGAAATGATGAGGGATAGATGAATTTGTTGTTGGCATCATCGCGAGGGATACTTGTTTTGTGCGTTTGAATTAGATTGGGCGGGTACTGTGGGAATTTTTTCTTCTTTTTTCCTTCCGCCATAACTTAGTGCTTTGGTTTATCCCAGGAGTTTTCATAGTAGACCTGGGGTGTGTTGTGTGATACTCGAGCACTAGAGTATAGTGCAAGTACGGGTACAGTGCCGATGCTGTGGCGCCCTGTAGTGGTCTGCTATGATTTAGTTCTGGCTCCAGCAAGAGAGAGAGAACAATGGCAAGCAGTACGGGCGAACGGCGCTGCTAGGTGCCCTATCATACGGCGCGCTGGTGCGAACTCGTAGTACCACATACTCAATTGGTAGTTTCCATGTGGAAGATCCTCAGGGTGGGGACACCGAATCGTCTAGATTGTTCGCTGGAACGTGTTATTACCGGCGCGCCACTGCAGTTACCGGTACATCTGGGCTGGCACCAAGCATACTGTAGTTCGCCCTACCCGGTATCATACAATTTAATCAATACAGTGCTCTTTGGTTCTCAGGGGAGCTACTCGAGTACAACAAGGAGACCAGATTAGCGCAGCTCTCTGGCCCCCGGCGACCACCCCGCGATCCACCACCCCCCCCTGTTCATCCTGGACATCTCCTCATACTTGGGATGGTTATGATATAAACCTATGGTGCCCCGAAACGATCGATTGGAAATTCCTAACGGCAGCAGTGGCCAATATGTTCTATTCTATCATCCTCGCTTTTCTGGCGGGAAGCCCCACGGTTGGCCTTGATATTAATGCTAACACCAACCTCGCTGAATTGCCGATTAATAGCCTGTTTACGAAATGGCGTCCGACATACCATTTTACTGCTCCTCGGGGGTGGATGAACGTACGTTCCTTGTTTACCAGTAATTGCGCGAGATTTTTGCTGATATTGCTCTCTATAGGACCCCTGTGGAGCAATGTATGATCCAACTAGGGATATCTACCACCTTATGTACCAGGCAATTCCCCGCCTTGCACCCGCAATTCCCCGCTGCTAACGCTCGAGCGTAGTGGAACCCTAATGATGTCCAATGGGGCAATATCTCTTGGGGCCATGCCGTCTCTCGCGACATGGTAGACTGGGTTGATGTGGGGGGCTGGAAAGGCGATGCCGCCGCAGCCTTAGTAACTGGGCCGGGTGCCTATGATTCCAAAGGAATCTTCTCGGGTACCGGGCACGCCGCCAATCTCCAAGGCGAGGTCGACGGCACTCTCGCCTTCATCTACACCAGTGTGAGTTCTCTACCGACGGCATGGAACATCCCGTACATCCCGAAGACCGAGTCGCAGTCATTCGCACTCTCCCACGACGGCGGAGAGACGTGGGAGAAGTACCCTGGTAACCCGATTATGGCTGATCCCCCCAATGGGTGGAATATCACCGGCTGGCGCGATCCCTTCTACCTCCCTTGGCCGGAGATGGATATTCTGTTGAATAAGACTGAGCCGCATTGGTATATGGTTTTTGGGAGTGGGATTCGTGGTGTTGGGCCGAGGATTCCGTTATATTCTGCGCCGGCTAGGAATCTTACTCAGTGGACTTTCTTGGGCGCGCTTTGGGAGCCGAAGGGTAATGAGACTTTTGGGGACGTGTTGGAGACTGGGTCTTATGGGTTTAACTTTGAGGTTTCTGGATTTTTCTCCTTGGCAAGTTATATCTTTCTCCCTCATACGGCTCTCTATAGTGCTAACGAGGATTGGCGGTGTAGAAGGATCATCAGGGAAATGATCACTTCTTCGCTACTATGGGGTCTGAGGGTGGTGGTGTCCCCGGACACGCCCGTTGGACTCTGTGGGCGGGGGGAGAGATGAGCCGTCGTGCTAACGGCTCCGTGCAATTCGATCCCGTCGCTGTTGGAGCTGCTGATTGGGGTAATGTATGTTTCCCTAACCACATTTCCGCAATGAGAAGAGGTACCTGACAAAAAGAGCTCTACGCCATCACCAGCTTCGATGACACCAAGAAGTCCCGCCGAGTGGCCTGGGGCTGGAGCCATGAAGGTATGAGCCTTCCACCCTCCCCCCGCCCTCCTACCCCTGCAGCCAGCCAACTAGATAACGCCCCCAGATATGAACGACTACGGCGTCAATGCCCAAGGGTTCCAAGGCGCTATGGGCCTGCCCCGAGAAATCTTCGTCCACCAGACCTACAACGTAGTAGCAGACAGAAAAACTGCCACCACCCCAACAAATGCAAAGTACTCCGAGCCTGGCCCGAATGGAACCTACACCGTGACAAGCTTAGGTGTGAAGCCTCTTCCAGACGTAGTAAAGGGTCTTCGCCGAAGAGCACAGAAGCATCAGATCGGGGACAAGAAGTATGCGTCCTCGCAGAAGCTGGATGGAATTTCCTCCGACAATTTTGAACTATCGGCTACTATCCACGAGCCGGATGGCCCGGTCGGATTCACGATTCGTGCCTCACCAGGAGGTGAGGAGGTCACTACCATCACGTTTGATCCCGCAACCAGCCTTATCGCCGTCGATAGGTCAAAGTCCTCGCTCATCAAGCAATTCAGCAATGGTACGGTGAGTGGGGACTACAAGCCTTACACAATCTCCTGTCGCAATAGCGGCTGTGGTGGCGGTGAAGATGGGGAAGTAGGAACAGGAGTCGAAGATATAGAAATGAACATCTTCGTCGATGGAAGCCTTGTAGAGGTATTCGTTGGCGGCAGGTTCGCACTTACGACTAGGGTTTATCCAACCCGTGATGATGCGCTTGGTGTCGGGGTCTATGTCAGCGAGGGGGTTGAGGCTGAGATTATGGATTTGAAGGTTTGGAGCGGGATTGGGAGTGTCTGGCCGGAGAGGCCGGTGGATACTTCGAACACCACTTCTGCCGATTGGGCGGTAGATGGGTGTGATCTACGTTGTATTGCAGTTTGCTCGGCTGTCTGATCGCACGTTTGTTTGGAAGGTGTGCACGTATATGTATAGTAGTATATATCTCTGCACGAATGAATTAAGGAGCGGATAGCCGGATGATCACGTGGGATCACTCGTCTTTGGATATTAGGAATGGTTCTGCTGCTGTTTTATTGAACGGGTCGAGTGGTGAGATTTTTTTCCCCAAAGAGATAGACTAGAAGGGTAGGAGGGATGAAGGAAGCGATGCAAGCAATCATGACGAGCACTCATGCTAATAATGCTATATGCAAGAATAGATATGCCTTCTACCACAAGTACACTCCTACACCAACCACACCCCACAACATAGGCAAAAGCCCAACCGAGCAGATATTTTTCTACGGACACTGGAGCAGACTCTCGAGGAATCCGTATGCTGAACCCTAACTGCTTCGCTGGGGCAGCGACCTCTAACACGAATTGGCCACCCCATGTTTCGCTATCTATCAAGTTCAATCTATGGGATCGTACCACTAAAAACCCTCAGGCGGCGTACCGGGGTTCCTTAGAAACGCCACCTCATATCGCCCACTGGCGGATACCCACTGGGGACTGCATCAGGTAGCGTGTGGTATAGGGTCCGGGTTGGGCTTGCTGCACTAGATCACGGGCTGACACTCGAGTTCCAAGTCTCTCACGTCGGGGCTTGGTGGTGGGGCTCTGTTAGTTGGCTTTTGCTAACCATGTCGGCCCGCCGCTCATTGGCACTCACTCGGAATTGAAAGCACCCCGACTGAGTTACCATCTATCAAAACCGAAAATATGGAACAACAACGTCTAAAATTTTAAGTACCAGACTAAACTTTAAATGCAGAACATAACCCAGTTTAAACAACAAAGAGCGCCCATACCCCCCCTCCAAAAAGAAAAGCCCCTCCCCCAGCCTAAACACACCCAGTCCCCACCGGCTTCGCCGCCTCCTCCCCACTCCTCTCCACCACCGCGCCGGGGTTCGGAAACTCCAGCGCTTTATCTTCAACCGTACTGCACTGATCCCCAACATTCGCCACAAAAACATTCGGGAACGAACTACCCAGCCCGCTCCCGCCATTGGTGATGGTAACGGCCGCACATCCCATATACAGCTCGCGATTACCGATTTTATTATACCAAGTCCAGGCGAAGATCGCCGCACCGCTGGCGGCATCCCGTGGGACGGGGAAAGAGTACTCGAGGCCTGCGACGGGACAGTTGCCAACGAACGACTTGATAACCTTGAAGGTCCCGCCGTTGTCGTACGAGAGGGAGACTTGGCAGCTGCCACCGCCGTGGGCCGCGCCTCCGGTGATACTATTTGATCCATTAGTATTTGCTCGATTCTCTGGTAATTGTGTGTGTGTGTGAATATTGTACCTGAAGGTCTGGTCACTCCCGGCAGCCCAAGTCGCAACGCTTTTCCCGGCTCCACGCTCGGGGTCTTTGTGATAGCCTTTGCACGGGAACTGGGCCTTGGTGATTGGAGCGTTCAGGTCGAAGTCCGGTTTTGTGGAGAGTTTGTTTTCACTGAGGCCGAAGCTGGGTGGATTCTGCAGTACCATGTGCCCATTCGCGACTGTGAGGGCGAGGGAGAGGATTATGGCCTTGGATAGGAGCATTTTGGTACTGTATTGAGGTCAACTCGGAGTACTGGTTTTGATTAAAGGAAGGAAAGGAGGGTTGGTAGGATGGTAGTGAGCGTAGTTTAAAGAGTGCGTGTGTGGTGGTGGAGGGGCTGGTTGGTTGTGTTTATCTTGAGAGGAGGGGGAATTGGGGGGGCGGGGAGAGGGGGGTTTATATTCTCGATGAGCGGAGTAAGGAGTAGGGAGAGGAGGAGCAGGAGGAGGTTTTGGGAGGCCGCTGTTGGTGGCATTGTGGGCGTTTTGTTTCTTTCGTGGGCCCTGATAGTTTCATCACGATAGCGCCTTCTCCTGCGCTACCAACGTATCATAGTTCCAACAGGAACTTCTTACCGCCCTTCTATTCAAACCTCAACTCTAGAGTCCATCCTAATATCTCGCTCCTCCCAGGGTGTGTGCAAACGAGTGACAAAAACATCCCGAGACGATCACCGACTATCTTAAGTGCGTATATCTTGTACGCTTCCACCGGGCAGTGCACTACCGTACGATACCACTCGTGTTTTGGTCGGGGAGTGGTTGGTGAGGTCGCTAGTGGCGCCTAGGTGTTGGAACTTTATTTCGCCGTTTCCGCATTGTTATGGGTCGGTGGCTAGTGCTGGAATGTTCCTGCATTCCATCTGCCTGGGTATGATAGCCGTTTATGGTAATTAGGGACTACTCGAGTATGTAGTCGTTTCCTGCCATGTGATTAGAGGTGAAATTTATGGTAGGGTTTTTCGGTTGGCGGATGGACGGTGGTTGGTGTGAGGGTTCTAGGCGCCGGCATGATACAGTAGAGTATTATAAGAACGCAAATAATTAGATCCCGAGCTTGGGCGTTGGAGTTGCCTTTGCCGGTAAAGTCCGACACCCTTCCCTTCCGGATCCCACCTTATTTTAGGGCTGAGGAGTCAGTTTTCATAGTGTTTTAACCCCACTATACAAGAGAGGTGATTTCGGCGTCTTAGCGCGAAGCCCCGTTATTCGAGTCCCTATGGCAGTGTGGTTTATCGCGCTTAACATGGAGACTAAGTTGCCAAGAGAAATCATGGTAGGGGCTACGCCGTACTAAGGGTTCTTGCTTGGAGGTTTTGTTAGTTTGCAAGACCTCTATGATCCCTCTACACATCAGGCGTCTAGCCAATAAATCAAACCACAGTGGTTAACTAAATCGATGTCCAGAGGTCTAAGCCATTTTGCCTAACCCTTTACAGGAGGGATGAGTAGGAGCACCTCCTTAACCACCAACCCAATAATACAATTACTTTTAATGGGTGTTTGAGGCATCATGGTTTGAGTGTATCATATGTGTGAATATTTAGGGCTACGATATTTTTGTTTTGTACTCCCAAGTATTTTGCCAGTAAACGATGGCGGGCACTGAGGGCTTCTCATAGAGCCCCAAATTGCGATTTGGAAAACCGAAAATTGTATCATAGTTACGTTTGGCAATGGCTGTTTGCAAATCACAGCTATCCCAAATCACAGGTCACCGAGCACTCCCTTGTGGTAGCTAGGGACTAGAGCGGCTCCTCCTCTCCTTTCACCTCTTTTCCGACACTCTAAGTTGCCTCCCTCTGCAATTGTGATGATCCAAAGAGCTAGAGCATGCGAGGTTGATCCTTTAACCATAAAGTGAGGACGTGAGGCGGACAGTTGGGCACTCTTTCCTTTCCATCTCCTGGGGTTTACCCTCCGTAATAAGTCTTCGCGCTATAGTTAGCAAGTGCTAATGATTTCTTACCTTAGGCCTTAGTAACTAGGAGTTTTACACGCATTTCAAGCCGGGCATTAAGTCTTGAGCGCTCCAAGAACAGCACCTCATCTGGGAAGAGGGTAGGCTGCCATCCCTAGACAGGGTCTACAAAGTTTACCGCTTAGGTAGAAAGCCACAAGTCTTTCGCCCACCTCATTAGTTGCGAGGAAGCAGGAATCCCGCCTATGCGCTAACTTTGCCTTGACTAGCATTGGTTTCTCAAAGGGTTATACCCTGGTCCTTCCCGGGAAGTATATTCCTTCTGGAGGATACACGCCCCGTTTTTTTTTTTGTTAAATCCCTGGATTTATTATGGGAAAATCCCGGCAAGCACCCTAAAGTATGGCCTAGAAAACCCTAAAAACATAAAAAACTCCATCACCGCCTACATAAAACAAATAAACGATAATAAACTTATCACCTTCATCCATCATTCCCATAAAAGGTACAAAGAATTTATGACCTTAAATCACCGTCTCTCGTAAAAGGAAAAACTCCCAACCTAACTGGAAAGGTTATCAAATTTTTCATCACATGCCCAGAAAACTCCTTCATCAACTCTTTTCCCGGTTTATCTCCTTTCCATAGCGTAGACTCTCTACCTATGTTAAATATCTCTGGGTCCCTTCCATGTCTGATGCTTGCCAGAGCTGGACAGTCTGTAATAATGTGTCGAAATGTCTGGTCTGCCTGTCCGCATCGATCACAACGCGGGTCTTGATCCTGGTTTGACCAGTCTTTCTGTGCTTTTAAGTAGCTCTTATTCGCTCGCATCTGGTGTATTCGACCTGCCTTGAACTTCGGGAGAGTCATGAAATACCAGCATTCCCTAAACGGTGGTCTGTATTCGTAGTATGGTGGATACTCCCATTCCACCCATTCCTTCTGTATCTTTTTCCGAATTCCCTCTTTGGCCTCAAACCAGGATTTTGCTGCCTGTTCCGTGACCATCAAGAGTCGTTTTGGCTTCATCGGGAAGGGTCTCGCCGAGTAGTTTCCTGCTGCGATTGCCCCCACCTCGTCAATTGGTAGGCGGACTTGGGCCGTCGTCGTGGCTGTTGAGTTCTACGTCTTAGGTCTCATTCCTCCTTTGTTGTTGTCAAACGTGTGTCTCCTGTTGGTGGAGTATCTGTACTCCTCTACCTATGGGTACCCTCCAGGTAGCATCGCCGTGGCTATGTTGTTCTTTGGGACTGCCGTGGTGATCCGGACAGCCGTCATTTCTCTGGCCTGTTTCGCATATAGCTTGATGGGTGCCAAGCACGCTTCCGCTGATACAACGGTCATATTTGTTGAATAGAAGGAGTTCGTAATCCACCCAAGGACCCTATTCCAAAATGTTTGCATCTTCCCTATCATTGTCACTGTCAGGTCGAATATATCTGACCCGTATAGCAACGTTGGTAAAATTATCCCTTTCGCTATCCTCTTTGCCCCATATGGGTTTAGGCCTTTGCCGGGCATTGACAGTCTCTGTATTCGTATGAAAGCCGCTTGTGCCAGCTCAAGTCTCTTTCCGAAATGTGTTGACGTTTCTCCGTTATCCGTAAGCCAGAAACCCAGCCATTTCACTGCATTCCCGCCGGGTTCGATAACGTGTGATTGAAACATTACTGTACATTCCGACCTTTCGCCTTTCTCCTTAGGTTTCCTCCAGTGCATCAGTTCGGTTTTTGCAATACTGAATGATAGCCCCAGACCAGCCGCTGTACTATTCATCCTCTGTATCCTATCTTCCAGTATTTTTGTGTTCCTGTACCAACTTGTCGACGCTACCGTGATTTGGAAGTCGTCCACGTATGATGATGTAAATATGTCTGATTGTTCTATTCCAGGGTGTAGCGCCCTAACGTATATCACAAACAGTAAGGGTGATAGCGGTGATCCCTGGGGGATCCCTCTGTCGACCTTGTTTGAGGTCCTAGGGCTACCCGGGTAAGCCAGCGCGATTTGTCTTGTGTGTATAAAGTTCGAGATCCAGTCCACTAAGTATCATGATCTTGGTACCTTTTCGTCGGTTCCCAGTAGATCCAACAGCTTACTGTGGTTTACATTATCAAAGCCCCCTTTTACGTCGAGGAAAACTGTGGAAGTCTTCTTCCCGGCGAATTGGGATTCCCTTATCCAGTGTTTCAGCGACAGCTCAGCATCTACCGTCGACCTTTGAGGTAGGCTCCCAGTCTGGTTGATTCAGTACATGTCTTCCTTATAAGCTATCGCCATTAGCCTTTTGTTGACGATTCGTTCGACTATCTTCGAAAAAGTTTGCATTAAGGCGATTACCCTAAAGCTCGCACAGTCCGTATAGTCCTTCTTTCCAGGTTTCGGTAGAATAATTCCAGTTGACTCTTTTAGCATAGGCGGATGTATACCCCATTCCAACATGTCTTCCGCTAACTTTGGTATTATCTTCCCTTCCATTCTGTGTATGTTTTTCCACACCCCATGTGGCACCTGGTCTGGCCCCGGGGCTGATTTGTTGCTACATTTTTCCAAAGTCTCTGAGACCTCACCCACGGTCACACGGTCACTATCCACGAGTTCTTTCCTAAGGAGGGGTTGTGGTGAAATTGGGTCGTCACTCGGTGGGAAAAAATGCTCCATTATCTTTTGTGAGGTCTGGCCCGGACTATCGTTATGCCCTCCCGGTATCCTCACAGGTTGTCTTTGTTTTGTAAACTGGTGAGCTGTCCACACATCGTTCTTCGTCGCACTTGCTAGGAAGTTGTTCCAGTGTTTCCTTTTTGCCTTGTCTATCGCTGATTTGTATACTTTTTTTGCCTTATTTCTTTCTTCCACCCCGCTCCCGTAACACCTTACCCGCTGGGCAGCCGAGGTGTATACTCTTCTCAGCTCGGTGATGTCAGCCGTCCACCATGCTTTGGACCACCTGGTTGGGTTCTTTTGCGGTGCCCAGTTCTTGACCATCTGGATCAGCCTTCCTAGGTTATCTCCAAATCTCTCTTCTGCTCCTTCCGCTTTGTAAATTTCTTTGTATTCGTTTCCCTCAATCAAATATCGTTTCAGGGCCGATTCGATAACCGGGTTAGGTTCCCCTTCTTTATCTTTCCATTTTATCTTTTCCCAGTCCGGGGATGCTCTAGCGTGTGCCACCCCTTCTGAGTCCAGTTCCGTAACAATTATGATATGGTCTGAACCTGATCTTTGGTATACATCCTTCCATTTTGACACCTTTGCAAGTAACGAGTTGTTTGCCAAAGTATAGTCGATGACGGAGGGCCGATGTAATGTAGGGTTGTCCGGAAATCTTGTGTATATTCCCGGGGTGTTGATTATGGTATAACCCCGCAATGCCGCCAACCTCATGTAGTGCTCTCCCCTTCTCCTCTCCCCAGGTTCGAGGTTTGTCATAGGGTCAGTGTATGCGGTGTGAACATTTAGGTCTCCTACCACCAGGGTAGGCTCGTTGGTTTCAGTAAAAAGGCTTTCGGCGGTGACTGTGTGACCTCCTTCGGCTGGTCTGTTATAGGTGTTGATTATTCCGAGGGATCAGTGATTGTCCAGCAAGCTCCCTTCCTTTGCAAAAATCCTCAAGTACAAAATATCCTGGTCCCTAGGCACCACGACAAAAGAAATATCAAGTAACACTCTCAAGGAAACATAAGTACAAACTCGAACCTTGTCAGCATTTAAAGAAATACATTCGTAACCCGGCGCCCTAAGGGGTTGGCCGTTAAACAATGGTGGATCTTGTACACATATAAAGGAAACATCAAACCCCTTCATAATATGAAATAATGAAATAAATACACTATTGCTCCCTCGGCAATTGTGTTGAGCTATTTTTATTCTCCATCTTCTCGGTATTGTGTTTTGAGTGCTATTTCCCCTCATACTGGCCCAACGGCCTAATCTTGAGGGGTTCGCTCAGTCCGACTGTTTCCGGCAAGGGAGGCCATTCGCAGATCGTACTTCTTCTTCGCAGCTTCTTTCACTCTCAACTTCTCGGGGCAGTTATTGTCTAGGGCAGAGTGTGGGCCTCCACATGCTGGACATTTGGCAGGGGTCATTAGGCACTGGCAGCAGCCCGGAATTATCCTCCTGTGGCCGCTGCATGCTGTTTCATGGCATTTATGCTCCCTCTGGGTATGCGCTTTGGAGCATATCGGGCATGTTTCCCCTCGAGCTTTACAGCCTGCTATCAGGTGCCCATACTTCCAACATTTATGGCATTGTGTAGTGGCCGACGCTTGCCACATCACAGCTGATGTCTTGTATTTTCCCATAAACAGGACCGACGGTGTAATGTTGTCGACCTCCGAAGGATACACGCCCCGAATGGCAGCGCACTAGTATGCGAGTGGCATTGTGGCAAGCTTTTATTGAATGTTTTCAATTTTAAGTTTCCTGGCTCAACTCTGGCTCTCCGCCCTCCGCTGAAGTATAGGTTTCGTTGTCAGTGTTGGAATAGGCTGTGACAGAGACCTGCCGGGCGAGGGGAGAGGGCCGGTGAACCCGATACTCGGTCTGAAAGGCGCTTATAGGCGTTCTACAGTATAGGTGTCCGTCCCTGGCGGTTGTATGGCGGACGCCTGGATGCTGCCCGTCTCAAGCACCCCTCAGGTACTGCTGTCAGTTTTGCCAGGGAGCCGAAGATAGCCAGATTGGAAAGTTAAATTCGCCCACTGGAAATACACTGCGCTATGCATTCCAAGCGAGCCTCCTGGCCATAGCAAGACTTATCTCAGGGTTTAGGTTTATAGTGCAGTATTCAATACTGTGCCTAAGCCTGGCTTCGAGCACGGTGTTGGGACGTGCGTCTCGGCGTTCGGCCTGGCCAATGATCGAACCGAGGTCCTTAGGTCAGGACAGGCACAGTTTCTGGTAGCAGTCAGGCTTTGGAGGTGTAATTGGTCAAGCAACTCACTGCAAAAAATCCACTCAGGGCAGCATGCCTCGGTCATATTTTTCCCGTAAATCCTGATGTCGCTGAAGTAAAGCCCAGGATTTTCGGGAAAAAATCCGAGATACCGCCGAATCGGGTGCGAAAGCTTAATTAGGCCCCACACCCTTAGCCTTTGGGCTGCCCTTAGCAGGGGGTTTTTTTTTTGTAATTGCGCGTATCAAGGGCGCAACTAGCCGCTAGAAGCGCCGGTCCACTCTAGCTTATTTCGAGTGAGAATCCGTGAATAGGCTGATTCGTCCAGCAATTAGGGCCAGTTAGAAGGTAGAGATAATGACCAGTGGCCTGTGTGTAGTTCCTTCTTCAAAGACAAATCCACCTACTCTATCCCACAGGCCCAAGAAACCTCTCCCAGAAATCTTTACTTTTCTCTCTCTTGTTTCCAATTACGGCACTGGGGTTTGGAACCGGTTTGAAACAAACTTGACTACTTGTTTCCCGTAGACACTAAGACACTCCCCGCTGGCCAACCAAAGTTGAGGATCCTTTCTTGGGGGTACAACATGGCGCCAGCAGGCACGGGCCGTCACGGGGCCAAAGTGCTGAGGTGGAAACCATCCTGACAAAATTCCGGACCGACCCGCACCCAGAAGATCCTGTTTGAGTAGTGAAAATATGGAGGCCAAATCGGAAAGCTCGCTGTACCCGAGATCCCATGAGTTAGTGGGAGTTAGAGAGGCCACGGGGGGGGTAATAACGTGTTTCCCCCTTTTCTCACAAACCAGGACTTAAGGCCTTCCTACGCGTGAGCCAGCAGGGCAAGAGGACTGCAGAAATTTTCTTCGCTTTGCATATTACATCTTCCTGCAGATCAACCGGAGAACCCCATTAAGGATCTTAGACCACCATTAATCACTCGTCTCTGCATGCCCCCTGATCATGCTCCGAACTTATACCGGCTGTACCTGTGCTGGAGATTTTTTACAAGCAAGCGCAATAGATTAACCGACCAGCTGACTGGAATCTAGCCATACATTTTACGCTTGGTAAGCGCGATTTCCCAGCCAGTAATCCTCCTCCCGAGCAAAGGTAAGGCTGAGATAATAATTGGAGAACGTTTCCCCAGCACGTGATTTTCAAATTGCTTCCCACAGGTTTCACGACAGCAAGTTTGCGGACCCGTGACACAACTCCAATTGGCCTGCGGTCTTTAGGGTGAGGAGGCAGACCTCGAGCGAGCTGGGGAGAGCTCATTGGAGAGAGAGAGGGCCTGAAAAAATCAACAAATTTGAGATTCGGATTGGGTATAGGCCTCCAATTCGCTCCTCCAAACACCATGTTCCCACCCCCGGAATTCCAGAATTCCCATTCCTGATTCTATTCCTGTCTGTGTAACTAGTGTTTCATATTTCAAGAACGGGGGAAGTGATGCCGATAGAACCCTCAGCCCGATCATCCACGTATTTTAAAATGAGATGGGCGATCACCCAATTAGTGCCACTACTCGCAGCTATCCGTCATAAAATCCTTCCTGATTCTAGGCTCAGGAAGCACTAACATGGCGCAGATCATGCACCCCGCCAAAAAAATAAAAAAATGACAGCAAACCCCTTGGGCGATGAGGTCAAATCCCCGCCCCCTCCCGCCAAGATTCCAAGTGTTCGATGAGGTTTGCGACGAAAATCATAATTCATCGTAGACTGACGATGTTTTTCTTTTTTTCTTTTTTCAGCCCTCGGCTGCAAGTGCAGATCACTCGATACTCACAAGACAACCAACCACAGGTCGTGTGTTGTCCTATTCTGAATACTGCCTATATTTCCGGCTATTACAGGAACCTTCCTCAGCGGGGTCTGCCTCCACAGCCGTCATCACCTATCACTCGGATAAACTAGCCTTACCAGGAACCTATTTGACCACACAAGTCCATTCATCTATCCGGATGCCAGCTCGGCGAATCAAATCGGAGCTTGAGAAGTTTGGTGTGTTGGTTCAAGGGATACCTTCCGGCCCAGTGGTTCCCCACCCCCATTTTCTTCCCTTTCCTTTTCCCATTTCAATTACGCCAATCGACAATCGCACACATAGCTCCTGTGCGATGATTGCGGAGAATGAGAGATGACGAGTCTCTCGTCATAATGAGATTCTCATCTACGATTGGCGGTGTTTATGCGGCTCTCCCGCTCCTTTGGCCCAACTTTCGACGGTAGCGCACGTGGTCAACTACGTAAAGCTACGTTTTATCACTTACAAGAGGAGAAGGGCTAGGGTTTTGTTATCATTATTTTACCATAAAGCAACCGGTAATAGAATCGGGAGATCCGGGACCACGTTAGCGTGACTGTAAGGAACGCTGCGGCCAGCCATGGGTCTGGGTCTTTTGGGACATCCGAGTCCAAACTTCCGGCACTAAACATTCCTGTCTGAGGTTACGTAGGTCAGGCCCCCTCAGTCGTTCGGGTTCCTCGTTGCGCCGAGGCCACGCGAGCACCCGGGACCGTTGACCCTAATTGTCACTTTCGCGGACATGCTGAAACATTCCCACAACGTAATAGAGAATCCGATTATTTTATAACAAACCAGCTAGCCAAGAGTACTTGTAAATCGGCCCGAAACATTCAAAATTTTCACTTCAATAGAACAACGCCACTTGCCTTACCACTCACTCGCCCGCCCTACGTGCTCCTTGGAATCGCACCTCTTCTGCACACAGTATCACTCGCGTTCGATGAATATAACGTTGTTTACCGTTATGACGATATATGTGCTGTTCTGGGCCCAGATCATAAGAGACCTATCCCGCTGGCTTCGACTCACAAGGTGGCCTCAGAAATGTCCGGCGGCTCAAGCACCATCCCATCCCCCAGCACAGCACAATATGGATCCTACTCTTCTCTCTCGATTTTCGCACTTCTCCGGATCAGCCATGCGGGGCTATGCGCGGTGTCGATACTCGAGCGTAGTTTTGACTAGCGCACTGACATCCTTATACAGAGACCGATCGTCATTACATCAGCGATTGTCTCGCTATAATTCTCCGATGTTTGTGGATTAGATCGCGAGACTTCTTACTCAGAATACTCAGAGTAGCGCTCGCTTTCCGTTTTCACTCTAGATAGCGTACGACTAGTGGGGCCACACGCCGGTGACATTAGCGGTGATCAAGTGAATGCAGCAAGTTAGTCACTCAGTCAGTCTGCGGATATGCTGGCGAACTTACTTCTCCCCAGCAAAGCCAGGAATACATTGGGTATTGCGAACTGGGCCGCGTTTTCTCACAGGGGCCCTGTCCGGAAGAGACACAGCCCGAATGGAAACGCAAACCCTGAAGACTCACTGAGGATTTGACCTCCTAGGGAATAGCAGCAATCATTGAGCGGAACTATAATACTACTGTAGTCACAAGGTACAGTACGTCCCAAATTTCCCATTCAGCTCTCCCTATCTAGATCTAAGCAGGCCACTTTGCGAGAATAACGCTCCCCCACAATAAGCTTATCTGTCGGACTGATTCGAAATATGTGCTGGCAAAAGAGCCCAAATTAAATACTGGTGAGGGGGGGGAGCGTTGTCGATTTGTCCAAGAGGCCTTAAACCATATTCACAGGTACAAGTATGATGTTCTATTCTATTTTAATTTCGATTATTTTGACTATTTTTCCTTAAGTTTTGATCTTTCTTTCCTTCTTTTTTTTAGACGAATGACCGGATTTCCCTTAATAGCCGCTATTGGCTGGTTGATTCTTTTTCCTTTTCTTTTTCTCCCCTTCACTGAGTTAATGCCAGCTATCACGACGTGCATATGTTTTTCTCCGTATAACTTATGATCTACCCCATCTATGCCTTCCTAGGGATTATACAGGTAAGAGTAGGAGGTTTCCAAGAACATACATCTCAGCGATACGATTCGTTCAATATCTAAGTGAGAATCTGCACTTCCTAGCTGCAATTATCATTGTATGGACGACTAATGAAATACATAGGATCACACCCAATGCCGGCTACGGTACATTGACCTATCAGCGTTGGCTCTTCTCAATGGGAGTAAATAAAAAAAAGGGTAAAAATGTTAAAAGCTAGGACCCGGTCCGAGGGCAGATATGCAAAAAGGACACACCTAAGCGTTGGCTCATCAAAAGTCGGGCTACAAAGTTCATGAGCGCCCAACGAGCAATATATCATGCGTTTTTGGTGAAGAGTCCTCCTCCAGTGCATCGAGATGAGTTTATGCAGCAAATTATTGCGAATGTCCCACAGGAAAACTGATGTATGGTATGGTGCTGGCTGTAGTGGAATAGGGTCCAAGTAACCGGCTCTCCCAGAGAACCCGCCATACTCTGACCACCACCACACCTCCTCCCTCCTCCCTCTTCCCCCTCCTCCTACCCACAATCCATTGGGCAGCGGGCCCTGCAGATCCATAAAAACGTGGGGTCAGGTGAATTCCCAAAGCATATTCAAAAAGGATATTATTTTGTTGAAAGCGGCGTCCCCCCCTAGCCAATCATTGTAGACCCAGCGTGACCCTCCAACTCAATTATGCAAGCCATCGGCTTGCATAAATCAAGGCTCAGGATACACAAAACCTACCAATACCATGCAAGAGCCTTCGGGTATATAGCGTATAGGGCGTTTTGGAAACGCCTTTTAACCCTCAGTATTATTATCACGGATTTAGGAAGATCCCTATATACCTCGTATCCAGCGAGGGAGCTACCCCACGCAAACATCTAAGAGGGGGGTGGGAAGTTGCCTTCGGAGTATTCTCTTCTTTCGTTTGAACCCCCGCGCTTGCCCTTCGAAAATGAGGGAAAGGTTTTCCACTATCGTACAGTAGCCTGCTTGCTCTCAAGGTATTCCCTCCCATTCCATACTAGCAGACGCCACTATGCGAAAATCATTACAGACGAAAAACCAGATATGCAGACTACCTTACGGTGCCATACTCGAATAACGATAGTAGGGGGGAAAAAAATGCCAGGGTGAGAGATGTTTTTTCTTCCCTTAATTATATGTCCTGATGTCGTGTGACTGACTGACGAAAAGCATGAGTTGGGAGACCCTTTGCAGAAAAGAAAAGAAAAAAAGAGGAACAAGCATAGCCCTAAGCTCGTAGGCGGAATGCATGCTCTGTTCGTTTGCTAGGTCCCCAGCACTAAATCATCGCCCCTGGGCTGACTATCACAGCAAGTGGCTAGCTAGTTTGCTTTAGCGTTTTTCTCCGCATTTTCAAAACTGCGAGAAGCCGCTCGAAAGTATCGCTCACAATTCACGACAATTCACGACAACTGTGCTAAATAATATGATACAACGGAAGTCCGGGCCCGCTCGAGTAAAAGCTACCCTCCCCTTCCGCGTCCAGGTCTGCCCAGACGGGTCTCGTTTCTAAATCTCTCCCCTCCCCCCACTTTGTTGCTCTAGTGGCTGTGGAGTGCTCGAGTACTAGTACTAGTACAGTGTAGTCTATGTGTGGTAATTCAGTTGGATACTTTTGTATGGGAACTACCAGCTTTTTGGGTCCCCACTTGAAGTCTGCCACACCAGTAGAGCGGATTAGTCAATAGCCTGTGGCCAATTATCCCGGATACCGAATAGCCGAAGAAAGCCACCACACAAATGGGGAAATCATGCATGAATAGGCAAAATTCCTTGTTGATGCGAGTATCATACCGCACTTAGCACTGCACTGCACCCTCCCGGCCCACCACCTTCTCTTTTCCACTTCATTCCTCCCCTTCTTCCAAGATATTAGCCTAGGTATCCTAATTGGTGGCAAATTTCCAGAGCAGGGTGCTAAAAGGACGGATGTAAACCAGCAGTTTGCCACAGCCGGCCACCAGGAAGAGAAAATGTCCTCGCACACACATACATACAGGTAAGTTATCAAACCCGTGGATTTGGTGATCTGGGGGATCGACGATACTGCAGAAGACCCCAAGTTGCTCGTAATGTCGTGACGTTTGTAAAATGGACCGATATTGCATATGATACCGCACAGGATTCCGAGGCTCCGGTCAAATTTTGGCTGTATGCAATGGGAATCCGTTTTTCCAAACGTCACGACATTACGAGTACAGTACATACTTTATGTACCACGGCACTGTATGCGCGTGCTGTACAGTACACTCTCTACCAGATACTGTGTCTGCCCCATTTTTTTCCCCTTCATCCCATTCCCTGAAACAAAAGCAAACACCTCACCAACTTGCCCAACTCAAGACATTGGCTATATGTAATACATATACTAGTGTATGGGCAAAGTACATGTCATACATTGCCCATTTGAAGATGATGGGAGCGGGCTCCGCTTTTCGTTTAGGTGGGCGAAACAAACTCCATTGGACCATCGTGGGGATCACGACCAATGAGACAATAGAGATATATAATACATGAGTTTTTTCCCCTCGTTTAGTGTAGTGTATGCAGGGGCCCAAGCCCACGAGATATCCGAGAGCGAGACCAGGTGATTTACTAGAGGCTGAAGAGGAATTAAAGCGAATCTACATGATAATAGTATATTACGGTAGTGCCCGTATTCCTTCAACAAAAATCTTTGGCTAGGGCATACCTTAACTAACTAAACTACTCGAGTGCAATAAACCTTGAACCCTCGCAGTGTTGTTCCCGCATATATTAAAAAAAAACAAAAAAAACAAGACTTACAAGTGCTCGAATGGGATGGGATGGTATGGTATAGGAATGAGGTCGTGTGAGGCTTCTCCTCGCTCTCTTCCCCTTCCAAGCCATCCACGGCATCCAGTTGCTATTCCGGTACTAGATATCTATTGGTACTCATTCATCCCACGCCGCGCCAATGAGTCCGCACAGCACAGAACCCGCAAGGCCCAGCGGATTTATTCTCCGTGAACGCCAAAAACGACGTTATTAGATAAAGTCAACTGGGGCCGTAACAACAGGGCAGGAAGGTGCAGTAAACTAGTGGGAACAGTACAAGTACAGTAGTCAGGATCTAAAACACCAGCCCAGTTGCGAATCTGACCATGATGTTCAAAGATCCAAAACCTACACACAGACCCCAAGGGAGGATGGATGTCGCAACATAAACCCTGCGGGGTAGACTTTTTTCGGGGAGGGGAGGGGAAGGGGCTTGGTCGGTTTTGGAAAGCTTACTTGGAAATTGATCAACACCTTTCGCCCGGCTACCGGAGATGAATATGGAGTGCCGGTAAGGGAGATTTTCACACAGTAATCCGAGATACGGTGGCCCATCGCACCCCACGCTTAGCTTGGCACGGCTACCGGGAACTGTTTTTTGACTGTGCTTCCGAGTGTGATGCCTGTGCAGCACGATAACTTTCCTTCCTTCCCCATTGCCTCGGACCTCGTGTGTATGTATATCCCGTGGGATGAGACTACAGTACTTCCGAATCAATGATGGTCCCGGTAAGCACAGAGCTAATATGGTGAGCGTAAGTATAATTGGAATTGAGTACTCGGGGGGTACAATCGGGAAAAGGCCAGATATTTTAATAGGAACATAGCCCATCTCGTATCATGCGTGGCTGGACCCGGTATTCCTTTAGGCGCTCCTACCCGCGGGCAAAATGATGGCCACGACAATGTGGTGATATTGTGCTCGGGTGGGTCATTGGAAGTCGGGAACTGGAGAGTAGCCAATTTAGAAATTATTTCACGGGATCTCACAGGACGACCACACAGATATTGCCCGGAAAGCAATGTGGTTTTATAGAAGTCCAAATACTCAGACCAATTGCTTTGACACGATATCCAATTGAACAAGAGCAGGAGGTTTAGAGGGAATTTTGTTATAATAATAGACTCATCCGGAATTGGGATATTTCTCATTCTGGCTTACACATTTTGTCCGTTATTGTACTTGTAATGCCGTTCTTAAGATGTTACACTAGGACCTGTTCTCAGTTGCTGCCTCCTCCAATTTTTGATCTAGTCTTGTGGTTGAGCAGAGAGCCTGGGCAATCACTTTTCCCAATTTTTAATGGCTCACTCGAGTGCAGCACAGTACCAGTAGATTTGCTAGGGGCTGCGGAAAAAAAACTCGCGGGACAAAAAGCAAGCCACTAGAACCTGGGAGTTCATAGTACACATGATTCTTCAGAGCGAAATTTTCAGCACGACCCCTAGCGAACCCAAGCTCTGGGTTTCCTATCGCATCCTTGGGAAATCCACAACACCGCATCGGTACCCATGTTGCCGGATTGAAGTCCCGCCACTTTTCGTGCGTCACCACCGAAAAGAACGCCACTCCAATCCAGAGACACGAGAATCTCTTTCGAAAGAGCCGGATTCACGCTGAGGGGGCCTATCCAATGGTCTTTCGCTGTTTGCCTGTTTGCTTAAGGTGTGGCGATTTGGGGTCCCCTCCCGTTAGCTTGACTGCCCTTAGTTTAGCTCCAATCCGACTCTACGAAAAGATGCGGGGGCAAAACTGTAATATCTTGAATTTAAAGCCACGCAGGCACCCCCCCCCCCCCCACTCGGACAGATGCTGATTTGTTAACTTCCTATGAGGAAATCACCAGCTGATCTCTTCACTCGCAAAATTCCGCCAAGTTCACCAAGATCACCACAGGCGCAGTCAGTATAATATATTTGATTAATTGCGATAGGAAAGCTTCTTGTTAAAGTTCAGCCGCCCGAGCGAGGGGGTGTCTGAGTGGCTTGTGGCCTCGTCAAATCAAAAGCTTTCAGCAGGGCTCACAATGACGATGGCGGTGGTGGTGGAGAAGGATTTGAGAACATTCAAATCCAGACTCACAGATGTCATATGGCGCTCAGCTGGTCTGAACGCCATGTTTTACTCGTAACTGAGGCGTTTGTGAACACTGCTGATATTTGCATACCGCCAAAATCCGGTTCTTTTGCTTAGATCTTAGCGTCATGCAATGGTGGTCCTGTTCACAAATGCCGTTCCATTATGAGTACCCTACAGTACGGTACTCGAGCACAAGGTTTCGGTAAGCTTGCACAAGCGAAAGAGAGTACAAGTTTTGTACCCAAGCACAGGGATCAAAATTTTGTACTGTACTCGAGTAACTCGGCATGGCAGATTACCTGTGCTCATCTGAGCTCCCACACTAAATCTGGACTCAAATGTCCCGGGACCTCATGCCGAACACCTACAAGAGGAAAGAAAAAACAAAACCCAACAAATGTTCAATGTTGGCTTCAGGTATCCCAATTCCGCACACTGGATGCGAGGATGACCTTCCAGAAAACCCGAGTGGGCGAGCGGTTCATCAGATGAAACAGAGAAATAGATAAGAAGTGAAAAAAAAAAAGGCGTGGGATGAGGCTGTGGGTGTGCAAGGGGGCCGTGCCAATTGTTGGAAATGGGGAACCCAGGGAACTGGGCTTCTATCGGGGAGCCTTGTCTAATTGGTTTACCGGTGGGAGAGCTCCGTCGAGGAAACAGCTGTGTGTGTTTCTGTTTCCTCTTCATCCTGGCATGACGTCTATCGTGTGTGTGTGTGGGGGGGGGGGATTGACAAGGTAAGGGGGGAAGAGGGAAGGCAGGGGGGGAATTTTGGGGTACTCGAGTAGTTGAATGTGGGGTGTTGGGCCTGGGCACCAGCGCCCCGAGATTCCCAACCTTCTACCCTACCGGTATTTGGTTCTACAATACAGGATAGTACCTCCTCCTTGTGTTTTGTTGAAATTTACTTTTTCAAAATAGGTTAAACTCTCTCTACACTTTCTTAACACGAGCGCTAGAGTTGCTGTTGTTGTTAGTCTCAAAAGGAGCAATTTCGGCTCACACCAAACAATTCAGGAACCGGAAACTTGGAAGCGAAACGTTCGAGTGCGGTACGGTACCGTACTATTAACGGCGCGTGGGGGTAACTTAGCCTTCCATGCAGGAAAAAAAAGGTGTTACAAGGAGGGAAAAGCAATTGGATACCAATAAAATAGAGACAGCCTCATGAGAACAAATCAGACTTAAGGTGAAAGATCGGAAAAACCTCTCAAGAGCCTTCTAAGGGTCCCCCTTACCGCCATGTCATCGATCATGTGAGTTTGCCTTGTAGGTACATTTCCGAACTTCCCACAGAGTTTCTTGCCCCGATATCTCGGAGCTGGGCGCTGTGATGCCGATATCAGCGCACAGTGACCTCCTTTCCAGCTGAAAAAAGGGAAAAAGAAAAAGCGAAAAAGCGGGAGGTAGAGCCCCAATTGTAGTACGGTACAATTGAAAAGCTGCAGATACGGCCTTACGCATACATTTCCAGAGTACTGTACGGTATTATAGCCATATATCGCCAATCTACAACACCAACACCCCGTTGCACTATGTCCACAGAAATAAGATGGCTAGGGCAGCACCCTTACCCCATACGATATATGCCAGTTGTCAATCAATCTAATATGAAAGTGCTCGAATGGAATCACAACTGTTCCGAAATTTAATTAAAGTTGAGGGATTTGGGAAGGGGATTGGGTGACGAACCGGAGCGGGCCACAGTGTCACAGAGGGCAGTACTCGAAGACTGTGCCAGTATGCGCTTTGGAAGGACACAAGGATTGTTCGTAGCTTTCTCCCTTGGGGCAGCTGCCGCCGCGGAGAGTGTGTGAGATGGTTACCTACATAGGTTGATAAAGTTTACTTAATATAAGCATATTTATTTATTTATATTTATTATTGAATGGGGTTTGTCGTTCGAATGAAGTCGTTTCACCTGCCGGTAAAAGGATTGGAATTGGATGAACTCTGGAAGCTCATTGGCGGGTCCCTCACTGAGTACCGTACAGTAGAGTCTTCGTGTACTCGAGTAGAAGAGTTTGCAAAAAAGGTGTGCGCTATGGTACTCGGATTGCATGCTCGAGTAATAGAGCAAACAGTAGGTCCGGCCAGCTATGGGCGAGGCTTTCTGCTGGCTGTCGTATGTCCTCCGAGCCAGTGGGCGCACTTGTGCGGGGTGTGTTGCTGTCGTTCCTTTACTGGGAACTGCTGCGGTGGTACTCGGCGTCACTGCTCACCTTGCGGCGGTACGTTCGACTGGTGTTCTTCCAGTAGACTCCTACTCCTCCGGATCATCTCCACAACCGCCAAAATAGGCTCTCAAGGAAGCTCTATGCTTTACACAGGTTTTCTAATTGCCACTACAGTAGTGAAAACTTCTGGTGGCAAGCCACGAGTACGAGTACAACTGAAGCTGTTGGGAAAAGAAAAGCAAAAGCAAAGAGAGCGCCCAGACCAATCCGCCGCAGCTGGTAGGGAAGTAGAGAGCAGGGGGGCGGTCATATCAGTGTCCAAGATTGTCTCTGATTGACGCTCGCGATTAAAGTCGCCGCTACATACCGGCAAAGTCTTTCTTTTCTTTTTCTTTTCTTTCCTCGTCCCGTGGTTCAAGATGGTAAATGCTTGACGGCCAACAGTCTTTCGAATCAGCCAGGTACCGGTACTTTAACGACTGAGACTTCATAATACCATGGATTACCGGTATAGGAGAGGAACGGGAACGGCATTGACAGAAATCTACGGTATGTTACTGTACCTTCATAACAAAATTTGACCCCTGCTGCACTCGAGCGGCTTCGTCTCTCACCCCCTCTGTCAATCGAGGATGGTGAGATACTCGGGAAGGCTGTCCAAATAGTACTTATCAAAGTGCTTTTTGGCCACTCTACTGCTTGAAGCTGTCATAGGCCTTGGAATGGCTTACAAGCCTGATGAAGAGTTCGGTAACCTGATTCTACTTTTAGTTCGGGCTTGTCCTTTTTTTTTTCTTTTTTTTTTCCCTTTCTCCATTTTTCTATTTTGTGCCTTTCTTTGTTGTAAGTTGTAGCCCCACGATGGATAGTAGGCTGACGGGCGGAGGTGTTGTGAGGAACCCCCACGCTGCTACCACCCGTAGCTGTGGGATGGGAGGACAGAAGCTTTCCCTGGAAGCCACTTTCGCTCACACTCACAGTTTCAGTCTCACGTACCAGTACCTGTGCTCACACGGATTCACGAATTCACACACTTACACATTCACACCCTTACGCTCACACTCGCTCACGCGCACTATCGTTCCCCTTTGCTCCTCTTACTTCTGCTCCCGCCGTGCCCCACTCTACTCTTGCTGTACTCACTGTACTCGAGTACCTCGCGGCCACACGCACCCGCGTCCTGCCATCGGTGTCGCCGCCTCCCCCCCTCGTTTGCCTGCCCACCTATGGTCGCTAGCCTGCCCACTGCGTTTTTTTGATGCTGATGTAGATATGATTATTCCTACGGATATAGATAGGAAAGGGGAAAAAGAAGGATCAAATGGAAATGTTGAAAGAAGGGAAAAAAATCCACTCGCATTGGGAGTCGGTGCTATTTCTTGCTGATTGCTTGCCCGCTCGATGGTAGCTATTGCCCCGTCTTTAGGGCAGGGCTCACGACTCCGTCCACTCACAATTTACCTTAATTTTCTCTTTTGCTGTCGCCCTAGCCATTCTCGGTTCGTGTATTTTCTTGTGACGCTACAGTATACGCCAAACTGTCACCATGGAGATTGGCCGCCTTGGATGTTGCTGGCTCAGAGCCTCCGGCTTGTCTCGGCGGAGGGCCTCATGGGATTACCCAGTGGGGACTGGGCTCTCCAAGTTGCTGCTCAATTGGTTCCTGCGGGAGTGTTTTGACATGGGGAATTGGGGGGAGGGGGAGGGAGTATAGGTTATGGTGTAGTGGTAGGTACAACTTTTGATTTATCATAGCACGCCCCATCAAGGCTTACGCCAGACCTCATGCTGCGTCCCTCCCTAAACCTATCCAAGTATCTTCTTGCTTAGGATGAGATCAGCTATATATTCTCAGACACTGCTGTATTTAAGGACTACCTGCGCCCCCTTTGTTTGCTCATCAGAACTACTAGCACCTTCAGTACTATCGTTGGCCCCACCTCCCTTCTCCTGTTTTACTGTTCAGCTACATATTCCTCCATTTTGCCTAGGTCTCTCATATCTGACCTCCCTCTCCGCCATCACCGAGTATTGCCTTAGCACTATCGCGAATCTTAAACCTCTCCAGGTCCTCTGCAACTATGCCTCCTCACACAAACGAACATTCCGGACACAGCGATAGCGACCTCACTCTTACCCTCAGCGGTCTTGCTTTACATAGCGAAGCTGGTGCTCCACACCTCGGTAGCAATCATTGTGCTTCGAGCGGGAAAAAGGGTAGGAGGAATATCCTTACAGACTCGTATCTGAACACCCATAATGGAAATTCATTTGGCGAAACCCTTCGTCCCCTTCGTCCCGGGATTTATGCCCCGACGCCTGCATTTTTCGATCCTGACACTGAGGACCTTGATCTCCCCACAATTAAAAGTCATTCGGTACGCCTGGTGAAAGCTGGTATCGTTGGTCTTGTCACCCAAGGTTCAAATGGAGAAGCTGTCCATCTAAGCCAATCCGAGCGCCGGTCTGTCACCGCTGCAACACGAACAGCTCTGGATGATGCTGGCTTTGGCCGTGTTCCGGTGATTGTCGGTTGTGGGGCTCAATCCACTCGTGAGTCGATCGAATTATGCCACGACGCAATGCTTTCTGGAGGGGATTATGCCATGGTACTTCCCCCGGCTTACTATCGCGCCTTGTACAACGGGGAGTCTCAATATGAGTTTTTCAGCGATATCGCCAATCAATCGCCTATTCCCATTCTTATCTATAATTACCCCGGTGCCGTAGCGGGAATTGATCTTGATTCGGACACCATCACCAAGCTCTCCAAACATCCCAACATCGTTGGCTGCAAACTCACCTGCGGCAATACCGGGAAGCTCGCCAGAGTCGCGAATGCCGCGCCAAGTGGTTTTATGACAATGGGCGGATCCTCGGACTTTACTTTACAATCCCTGATTGCAGGCGGCAAGGGCGTCATTGGCGGACTTGCGAACATCGCTCCGAAAGCGTGTGCTGAGGTTTTCAACCTCTACGTTGAGGGAAGAAGCGAAGAGGCTGAGAGGATGCAAGCGGTTGTTGCTCGCGGTGACTGGGGTGCGATTAAGGGGGGTGTTGTCGGAACTAAGAGCTGTCTGCAGACCTATTTCGGATATGGAGGTTTTGGAAGGCGGCCGCTCCCCCGGCCAACCCCTGCTCAAGACGCAGTCTACAAGGAGGATTTCCAAGAACTGTTGCTTTTGGAGGAGTTTTTGGTGAATGGATGCCGTAGTTCCGGTATCCACTCTGACAGAATAAAGGAATTTCCACAACTTGTCGAGCTCGAGCATATGCTTGTATAATTCCCTTGCCCTACCCTTTAAAACCACCTTAGCAGACCGTTTTTTTGTTTTCGTATGATATCATAACATTTGTTTGATCGTTTGTTGCTTATACCCCTTGGGTTTTTTTATATCGGATTGGGGCTGGGGGTTGCATGCGCCTGGGGCTGGATATCTAGGATGCTTCAAAATGTTACGGGGAAAAGCCGGTAGAGATCGCAACTTGGAGTACTTTTTTTGGGGTTTTCATTGTCGTTTAAGCTATGCTTTTTCTATTCTTGGCATCCGCTCTTCTTTCTAATGTTTGCTCTTGTTTTCATATTATCTGCTTGTCACTTTTTTCCTTATGTAGATTGGGCTCACAAGAGGAAGGGGGGGGGGGGAATTGGAAAAGCAGGCAAGGGGCCTAATTGATTGATCATGTCATGATTCTTCTCTTTCTCCTTATAGTTATATTTACAGTATCATATCCGTGATTACTCGCGCAATCTACATCTCCCATCTCGAGCATTGATTTCTTGGCCCATCATATCACAATGCCGGTCATCTTCCTTCCCCATTCTTCAGTTGAAATTTGAAATTTGAAATTTGAAACTTGAAACCCCGCTCCCCGCCTTATCGATAAGCCAGTGGAGTTACAGTATCATAGCAAGGGTGTCAACAGTACGCCACGCAACCAAGTGCTGACAAGGTCCATCACCTCTCCCCCTCTCCTCCCCCGCTAGCTCGATGGGCAAGTTGGGTATCATTGGCAGGGAATCAGATACCCATATGTACTCAGGTATATATGACATTCTATTCCTAGGCGGCCAGTCAGCTTGGTCATCCTCCATCCATCTATCCATGGTTTGGTTGAGTTGAGTTGAGTTGATGAATCGACTAGACCATCGTAAGCTACTATAACGGGGATACCCCATCCGAAGCATGATTTGCGCTTTTATCGACAATTAATACTTATGCTATCTATTATTACTATTACTATTACTATTATTATTATTATTCCATTGCTTTTTACTTTTTTTTCTCTCACCCCTTTTTTTTGTTCAGGGGGTGTACAAGTGGTAAGTTATATGTGGAGAAGAGGGAAGGGGGAAGGAGGAAGGGGAAGAGGATGGAGGATGAGGGAAGGATGGAGGGGAGGGAGGGGAGAGAGGGAGGGAGGGATTTCGCCGGTTGCGGGGTCGCGCAATTGTAGATACTGGTATGGTAGGAGTGTGTACTGCGTGTATGTGGTGTACTGTTACTGTGCTCTACGCATTTGCACATTGTGTGATACGGGATTGGTATAAGTTGGCGGCTCAGGCTGACGGTTCGGTCTGGGGACCATTTATCCATCCGTTTGTATCCTGTTTGCGGAAGTAGTTGGTTTACGGGACGTGCCGTACTTAGGTTTGAAGGGGGGAGGGAGGGAGAGCGAGAGAGAGAGAAGAATCCCTTTAGTATGAGGAATAGCTTTGTTGAGCTTACTACTACTGCTACTACTACTACTAGTAGTAGTGCCGGTACTACAAAATACAGACGAAAAGAGGATAGCATCGTGGTACCGGTAGTCTATTGTGAAGCACCATCACCCCCTACCAAAGCACGCAAGCATCACATACACACACACACATGCGTACATAAACACCTCCTACTTTCTATGTACTCGCTGCGCCGCCAAAGTATGGGGTACTCCAATCACATCATTCACATTTTAGCTGCCGGTGTCATTTCCATTAGCGCAAGTTAATTCAAAGTTCCCCTCGTTCGCTCGTTGCGCCGGAGTGAAACGCGCCGAATCTTGGCTGGAGGATGGGGGGACCAGAAGGAAAGAAGGGATGAAGGAAGGGAGGGAGGGAGGGAATACCCCACAGCTTCTTATTGGATTGCTTTATGTTGGGTCAATGGTTGGTTGGTTTGCCTTTTACTCCTATGGCTTTGGATGAGATGGCCGGGATGGCGTGGAGAACAACCTCGCGGTGAGGGTTTTGTTTTGAGGTTGGAGGTTAGGGCATGTGAGCTGTGGGTTGTGGAGTAAGTTTATGGATAGTAGAGCAGACACTCTCTTAATTTCCGGGCTTCGGTTTTTTGGATTTGAGTGTATTGTGCTGCTGTACTGTACCTTTTGATGGGGCTGCGGGGGATGTGATGATGTGAGGTGTTGTGTGTTGGGGATAGGGCCGTGTGCTCGAGCATTTGGATGGATGGGTGGATGAGATTGGCGAATACGATCCGCTTCAGGGTATGTTACCGGTGGTTTGCACTTTGATATTTGAGATGTGGGTGCAGGTATTGAAAGGTATATGGTGCGTTTTTGTTTTGTATTGGCTGGTAATTGCATCGGGTGCTTTCTGTAACTAGCAATGTTGACTTCTCCATGTGAGTTTCGCTCCCCCGAGACAGAGAGAGGAGGAGCGGTAGACAAGTCATGTTTTTGTTTTTTTCCCTCCCTGCAATGATCCTTCACAATATGCCTTGTGGAGGAAAGGAGGGATATCATAATTTAGAGCAGATAAATCTTTCATGTGTTGTTAGAGCTCCGCCATCATAACGTGTCTTTAGCCAGCCAGCCGTGGTGTACCGTATTTCACGAGCGGTTGGTGGGCCTGTTTCCGTTTTGGTAAGATGACCGCCGACCGGTATGCATAGGAAGAACAGCTCTTTGTTTCGTGTGGCGTGGTGGTGTTACCGTGCTTGTATCGTGGTGCACATTCTCGAGAGGTAGCGTGGTATGATAGTCAATTGCAGTGGGCTGTCCTCCCGGCTCCGCAGTACAGCCCCTTGGCGTTGGCAAGCCTTTGAATCACGCCTGGGCTGGATACTCATTCCTAAACCAAATGCACACAGGTGTTTTTCAAAAAGAAAGTAACCCTTGAGCTCTCCAGCTTATCTTTCTGAGATAGGGCTTACAGATGGATCGCCATTTTAAGGTGAGGACTGGTGGGACAGACTGATTGTGGATCACGAAGATGTGGCCTGAACTTGGGACTTCCCTTTCCCCTCAACCAATTATACCACGGTACCGGTGCCATGGGGGTAAATGGGAGAGTCTCGTTCGGACGTGGTCTTACGGGCTCACTTGGAGTTGCTTTTTTTTTGGAGCACTTTGGTTCGGCACTTTATTTGTTCTTTTTCTTTTTTCTTCCTTTCTTCCTTTCTTTCCTTTTTCTTTCCGATACCTTCCTGATATATTCTTTTCTTCTCCCTTGGGGAGGAAGAAGGGGGGAGGGGGTAGGGTGGGATTGGAGGTTCTATGAGGAGTTGCTCGAGCACTGAGTCTGGTCTTTTAAGGGATATGTTCTCTATTCAATTCGCCAGCCGCCCTTATTTCCTATATTTCCCCACAGGTCTCTATCACGGCATCTATGATATGTGCATATAATTTATTCGTGATTACTCGTATGTATACTCGGATGTACCGACATTGTACTTTACGGGCCACGGGATGGCAGACCTGTGTACACGTAGAGTACTTAGGTTACGAAGAGAGAGATTGGAGAGGAGCTCCCGCAAGCCATATTTAGATGGGAGCGCGTGCCGGTGTGATATGGTAGTATACGAATAGTTTTTCGAGGTCTAGTGAGACTGCTCGGTTTCACAATGCTATTCTCTGCACTGTAAATCGCACAGTTTCATTATTCTGTATCCCCCTCGTGCATTGGACCAATGTTGCTAGCAGTAGTTTTGTCGGGTGAGGTTGAAACAAAATTGAATTCCTCCCTCCAGCCATCCCCGCTCAACATGTCTTGGCGATGGCAACCGGAATTTCCATTTTCCGGAAGACGAGTTGCATCCGGGCCGGCGAGGAGGAGCGAGGGGATGGAGAGAGGCGGTGCACCACAACCACCGTCATCACCACCACCCGCTAGTACGATACGACAGCCCCCGAACATGTTCTCCCCAATGGACTGTATGTACGCACATCATCGAGATCTGTGAGGGATGGATGGATAGAAGCGGTCTTCCGTACGACGTTGGGGGAGAATAAAGGTGGGGAAACACCGCATGTGCTCGTGTGTTCGTTAACCTGGCCTGATGATGAGCGAAAGCGAGGATTTCCACCCCCACGCTAGTCTTATGCGGTCATCTCACGGGTTCTCACTCGCGTTGGAATTCATCCACCCATTCGCCAATCCATTCATTCGTCCATAGGGGAGAGAAAGCCAATTTGAGCAGGGCTTCGTAACTCTCCTCGGATTGGAGAGAGAGGGGGGGGGGTTTCCTGCATATGCGAAATGAAACATCTGTCAGTTGTGCTTGTGCATTTTCTTGTTTTTTTCCCTCCCTTTCCTCCCCTTTCCTTTCCTTCCTGCTGCTGTCCTGCTGCCTTGCTTTAATTTGCGTTACTGCTGTCAGGTTGCTCCGCGGGCGTGGGGTCATGTGTTACGTGCTTTTCACATACACTCCACATCAATTGTTTGCTCCCCACGACCGGGAGGAATGCTAGTATCTTGAGGGATCGGTCGATGGAGGGCTGGGGACTAGGCTCAATCAATCAATCAATCGACAAAAGGCGGGTTTGTTCGGTCCGGTTCATGGCAGAGATTTGCAATTGCCTTGACCTCCCTTCGTGGGGGTCCTCTTGCATGGTCACGAGGCGTCACCGTGGTTTCTATTACCCCTACTGCCATCCAGGGTGGTTTCCATGGGCTCGTGATGGGACGTCCTCTCTAATTATTGTTTTCTCTCGGTCTTCTCCGTGCAGTGGCGGGGGTGGAGTCTTTGTGTATGTGCGTTGAAAAAGGCACGGGATATATCATTGGCTTCGGTGGTGCATGGCATTTTCGGAGGTGTGGGTGGGGTAAGAGCGTGTGCGGACTCTCCAACAGACTCCTATTCTGGGCTATTGTAGGGCAGTTTGAGCTCAGCTCCGGTGTTCTAGACAACAGCCTTTCTGTTTGTGGCGTAGTTCGTTGGGGGGAGTTTTTCCCCCGGCGGTTGATAGCTTATGCATTCCATTCAAAATTGCTGGCCCCCGACGAACCATCGTTCTCTATTTCGTCCGTAAACCTCTTCACTATAGTATTATCCAATTTTTGCTCGTAAGATCTGAAAATCCTTAGCATGACCTTTTGCAATTACCACCTAACCCAGAAGTTTTCGGAGATGATCTCTCTTATTTGCCCCCAGGATTGGCTATACCCCTAGCGAAAGTATGACGTATGGCTGTCATCGGATCACTATACCGCTCCTTTTCAGCTCCTCATCGGGAATTTCTAGAGTGGATAACGGTATCGAGGGTAGGATATATGCAGGAGCCGCGCCGCATCAAATTTCCCAGTGGAGAAGTGGTGGGGAAGTAGCCCCCATGTCGCTACCTGCGTAACTGATGGTACCTTGGCGCTTGCCACCAAGTATAAGCCCTACGAGAACCCAAGCTTTCACTATTGATTTATCAGGTGGGTTTGAAGCACGGTCCCAGCTTGCGGCACGGTGTTGGTGGCGGGGTTTATATCCCCGCAGTATGCGCAACGCGTGTTAGCTTCACACCAGAAGTTGACCATCGACTCGAGGTGGCGTCCCGGGTGTGGTATAAGGACTAGGATTAAGCCTTTAGTCGTCTATTCACAGCGGATGTGCATGTGAAGAATAAAGTCGTTCTCTGAAAATGCCATGCAACTTGCATAAGACTATTTTATTGCTTTAGATGTTTTGGCGGAATATCATAGAATATCACTCGTCCCGCTTTGCCACCCTCCACAGGGTGTGTGGGCCTGGGTTTTTGGAATACACTTTGTGACCGTATACCCAGCGATCGTTCTCCTGCATTCTGGTTTCTTTTTTTTTGTCTGCTTGTTGATGGATAAAACAGGAGAGTGTACATAGCGGGGAGATATAGCGATATTAGGGCCCTGCTGCCTTGGGCAGCTCGGAATTTAAGAATATGAGTTCGGATTATGGTAGAATCACTTCTCACCTGGGGAGGATGGGGGATGGCGACTGGTGACATGTGAATATACGCGCTTCAAGGGAGCATAAGCCGGAAGCGAAGAGATCGTTTTTGAAGCCAAGAAGGCCCTCTGTAAAAACCATCGGGTCGCCTTATTGGCTGCATAGAGAATAGGGGCCAAAGCTTCGATGCAGCACTGTAGGGTTGTTCTCGCCAGGAGTCTTCTTATTTGGCCACAGGAGGATGGCCTCAGGTCGCCACCTAGGTTATTACCCCTCTATTAGGACTTAATTAAAACACTAGCCCAGAATCTACATGACAAGAAGGCCTGGAGTGCAGCTACGAGACTGGGGTAGAGGGGGCAAACATGCTTGGTATCTCATATTTATTTAGCCCCTCAACCTCCCAGCTGATGGAGTAACCCCATCGTGGTATGTTAGGTTAGGGCACACTTGTAGGTGTGAGCAGGGCTATTGACCAGACCGCGCGGCGGTGACTGGTGTTGTGTGGTAGGAGCCCACTGTGCGGGCCACCACAAACTGTATCTAGTCTGAGCTGCGTTCCTTTCTCTGTACGAGAACAACTCATGGTCAACACACTCCTTTGCGAACACACTTGTCATATATATCGAATATCGAACACATCTCAGTTTTCCTATCAGCGACTGACCCGGATCGTTCTCGTGACGACAGATCCGATCATAGCTGTGTCCTTGCGGTGCCTGTCCGACGGCATATTCCCTGCGCGGAAACCAGACCTCCATCACCAGCACCATTCAATATTGAAAGGGGACATTCCTTGTCGCTCATATTTCCCGTGCCGCTGTGAGGCAGGGGCCAAGAGGGGTATATAGTGTGTATCATGGTGTATAATATATTCCTATAAGATAGGCCCTGGGGGGGGGCAATTTTCTCAGGGTTCTTTGGAAATTATCCTAGCCAGTGGTGAAAGAAACAAAGCTCTGCAAAGCTTTGCTATGAAATAGCTGAGGAGCTCCGAAACGGCGTTCATGTAAACCTGATTGGGGTGAAGTGGGGCCTGGTTCTTGGGCATCCGGCTAGTGGGGGTTTGGGGATTGAGTACCGGATTATTGTGGTTCACTCCGGATTAAGCGCCTGGGGGCTTTATCACCGAAGCAGGTGGGAGCTGCGCGGGCTATAGTGCAGCTTGACCACTTGTGCACGTAGATGTTGCGGTAGTAGTAGGAAGTGAAATTTCTTAGTAGTGTCAATTCTGATTATCTCGTTTACTCGAGCCGTTGTTGGTATCGGACTAATTTTGATGCGACCTTCAGCCGGGCACCCCGAGCATGGAGGATGACAACTAGTAATGAGTTAAGCTATAAGTGAGCCTCTTGTTAAAATTTTCTACTTTAACATTCGGATTCTAGCCCTTTCCTGGATAGCGTGAAGAGTCTAGAGCTGGCAACGAGGGTCTGGCCCGTCCAGCTCTGGGAACATCCGGACTACGGGAGGGCGGCCTTCTAAAATCTATTCCGGACACAGTCTGGGTGGATCGATTCGTGGTGGCAAGTGTATGTAGGAGGAGTGAACTCTTGTCCATTTTATTTATTTACCTATTGCAAGCAATCGTTAGAATGACCTACTATCTTAGGTGTAATACTGACTGGGCGGCCACATGGGGGGGCGTCGGGGTTTGGCAGGCGGATACGATCTTGACTGGAGTGGCCTAGGCCCTCTAGATTGCTGCCGGATTGGCAACCTGACTTATGGATTAGATCATGGGAATGATAGCATGACGGTATGGGTTCACTAGACTCACCCTATGCACAGCTCTAAGAGTGTTAGGACAGTTATAGATATTTCATCTGGGGCAGAGCCCCGAAGAGAATAATCTAGCTTATCTCCTTTGCGTTGTCAAGTTTCTTTTTACCTAATATATCCTTCCTTACGCACCGACCGGGTTCAGGGGCACTGTTAGAGGGCGGGCGGGGTCAATCGCCCACCTAGTCCGCCTTCGGGGCCGTGACTGGACAGACAATGGCACTGTGCCTGAGAGATGGCCGGGATGGACGAGCATCCTGTCGCTCGCCTAGATAATTGTCGGGGGGTTACCGAGGTCAGTAGGTGCCTTAAATTGCCGAGCCTACAGGTTCCCTACAGGGGACTTGGTGTAGAGGTTCTAACTAGTACAGTACTTGAGCTGCCTTCCTAAGGTATCATAAAAGAAGCAATTATTAAATTTTTATTATTATTTTCTATTCGTACCTTTATATATTTTTTCATTTTTTTTTCATATTTCTTTCCCTGCAAACCTCACATTTGCTTCTGCTACCCGCCGATCGCCAACCTTTAAGGTCTAGAGTCGGATTCTACCTCCTCGTAGCAGGATTGTTAAACCCCACAGCCCTATTGATGAGGGCTAAGTTCTCCAATCTCCCAGTCCCCATAGGCCAGGATTTTTAAATTATCCTGCCCTACATGACGGATCGTTCAATAATAACTGATTGTCAGCATGGATTGAACTCCTGAGCTCCCGCTATTGCGACAGGAGTATTAACCACTGCGCCAGCTAGGTATTTCATGAAATGTCAACTTGGGAACTAATATTTATCCTACTGGGAGCCCAATTTTGGGATTTTAATGGGTGGGTACTAGTAGTTTGTATCTTCCCGAGTTGCTGGTAGATTTCAACAGAGGTGTTTCTTACTCCTTAGGTGTTTAATGAGAGGTTCTCCGTGGTTTAAAACAGAATCAGTGCTTTGTGCTTGTTACTCTCGTACGATACGATATCATCTTAAGCCCAGGTAGCAAAAACCATAAGGGGCTTTACAAGTAAATTAACAGTTTGCCAGGGCATGCGGTGCAGCCAAAAATTACTTCGTGCCTGGTGAAACATAGAGTACACTACTCTTCTCTTTCCTCGGCAGGTCTATGATACTACAGTATTTTCTCCTCTTGAATTTAGAATCAACTGGCCGGGGTGTGAAATTCAATCTCCTGAAGATAGATGAATACCCTGAAACTACAAATAAGTCAAGTTAGTAGGTCCGGAACAGGACTTTTGCTGGGAAAGGGGGGTTTTACTTTAAGCTTGCAAGTGAAGACCTGCCACAAGAATGCGTATTCGGGTTTTTAATGAAGACATAGCTGCCTCTTGGGGTTGGAGCTAAGTTTCCAATTGGAGGGGCATTCTTGATTCTCCGGAATTTGATACTCATTCCACCAGGGGATCGAGGGGTATCAGAATTTGCCTGACACATGGAGTATACTAGTATAGAATGACGTTGTCTTGAAAAGGAAAAAAGAACAAAGTAGGTAATTTATAAAACTCGCTCTCACTTTCTCAAATCTCTTGTTATACGGAGGGGCCGGGTATGCTGTAGCAGCTCATTTTACATACTCTAGCAGCATGATCTACGGAAACTCTAACTTATAAGACTATGAAAACCAGAGTAGCACACAAAACCCCTCCCTATATGATACCATGGGCACGTTTCTATCCCTTTCGACCGCGCTACGAAATGGTGACATTGGGATGTGTACTTAGTGGGTTGAATAAGTGTGAAACCTCAGAATAAGCATGTTGCTCTCTAGGGCGTCCTAGGCTTACTTAAAACCCCCAGACATACCTCACCATCCAACTGCCCACGGTGTGTAAACGGTGCCGGATCCTGAGAACCCTTGGTATGGGCCTTTGTACTGGGCTGCATCTAGAGCTAGTGCGAATGCATTTATATGCTGGCAAGTGTGGGCTTGGAATCCTATGTGATTCTGCATGGGTGTTTGATCCCACCCTTTCAAATTCCATAGCCATGCATCCATACTGTTCTATTAGTCTAGGGTAGATCTGTATGGGCCCATCGGGGGGGGGGATTGAGCCTGTATATATAGGCTTACATTTTCCTATTTCCCTCGCTGGCGAACCGGACAGACTCTTCAGAACACGTACCTTTTGGGAAGTCTGAGAAGGAGAAACCGTGCTTCTCTGCTCCAAGAATAGGTGCACCTATGGAAACTGTGGATCTCATCGACTGCTTACGCTACTTCCGGATTCAATTCCAGCAGGCCTATTAGATTTGGTTCCTTTGATAGAGTAGAGCATCCCCTCTTCTGCCTCTAAAGGTCCATGGAAGCCCAACCCCCCGCCGATAAATTCGCTAGGGATCCGGATCTAGTGAGAACTAAAGCACCCTTCAGTTGGCCTTTAGAGAGTTAATATAGCCTCGGATAAATCCTGCTCTCCCGTCCTCGCCGGGTCGGATATCTTTATTAGATGTATAAGACCGCTATATTTTCTGTATCCCCTGTGGTGTTGATAGTGCCGAGTTTCCCTACACCGTGCTAGAGCATTTCTTTGATTGGCAGATTCAACCTTAAAGAGGTGTAATGCTATCACATGATTCTGGATGTTTGTTAGTAAATATTGACAGGTGCATTACCTCACAGCTACTGGCAACATCACTCTCATATCAGATTTAGTGCGCTTTTTAATAGAAAAAGATCTACTTAATAACTTGACCTGAAATGCTTTTGATATCACTCGATTGACAATTATAGAAAAGTACAAAGCTATTTTTTTAGTTCGTATTTTAGTGTGATGTAGAGAAATTCTGCACTATTAACACACGTCTAGGATCTGATCGTCTGATAATACCTGTAGATCTTCTGATTAGGTTATTAAAATTTCGTGTTTGACTGTTTTCACTATGAGACCCACACACACATCGTCGCCTTTCTCCCTCACACTCTTTATACACCCTCTTAACATTCAGGCTCTCTTCACCCTTCCTGAATTAATTTAACTGAATTCACCGCACAAAGTCACTCAACAATCGATTTTCTATGTCACTCAAATCAGCCAAAAAATACAAAATATCTCAGCACAACCCGAGTCGAGTGTTTCAAAAAACTTCCGCGGCTCGGTCCGAACCCGCAGCACTCCAGTTCCATGCGCCCATCTCCTCATAAGACCGGATTCACAAATATTCGTACTGCAAACCACACCCGGATACCTAATTATGTATTCACTCACATCGGGCCCGAATGCCCGAGTCTACAAACTGAGCTTCGTTAATAGTCATGCACGACAGAACTCAATAGCGGTTAGAGTGAAGGCAGCTGTTGGTCTGGGAGGATTGCTTCTGGAAGTAGGGGGGGCTGGAGGGGGAGGAAACTCCCTGATATTTAGGATGGTTATCAAAGCTGATGCGGGAATTAGCAATTTTGGCTATCCCGCGGCTATGGACCCTAGGAATCCCCAGAAGCAACTGCTAACGAATCCACGGAATTCATTGCATTTGAAAGGACGAAATGAAATCCAGTACGGAGTACAAGAGTTAGAAGAGGCAGCATTATAGATCAGCCAGGAAATCTTATTCTCAACTTCAAGAATACCTCCCGACAGTCCTTCCATTACTCAACACCGACCTTTCCTTCTGTGCAGCTCATCTCCGCGCAGTCGCCGAACACCTCCGAGCCACCTTCCCTCCACTCTCCAAGAAAACAATGTGGCTCCTCCTCACTGGTGCAAAGAAGTGCCATGCCGCTCGTGCAGTCCGGACCGTGCCAGAAACCCATCACCTTCACACTCAAGTAGGCAAGGAAGGAGCCCTTAAGGTTATCGTCCTTGAATTATTATCCTCTGACAACGATATGGGCGGTGGTGACCCTATCAGAACCTGGTTTCTGCGATACATAAGATCTATTGAAGATCTGATCTCGAAGGCCAAGCATGCAATGGGAGAAAAAACAAGCAAGGGTCGATACGAAAGAGTAACGATGGCCAAAATGGATACTGAGGCCAATGATATTGCCCTTGCTGCATTGATGAAGGCATGGGATTTCCGAGTCCGAGTCTGCTCTGTCAAATTATACAGACTTGACAAGTCCGGTACTAATTCGAATATGACAATGAACAAAACTACCGGCTTGCTACCCCGATGAACCAACGGGACATTTTACAAGCCCTCTCCATGATCAAAACACTCAGGGTGCCAAGACTTGCCTCAGATCTCGAAGGCAAAGAAGTCATCCCAGTAGTCGCCGAGCAGTAGTCGGGTTCGCATGATACGGGACTCAGCGAGTATGTCCTTGCAGCAGACACACTCTTCTGGAAGTAACGACAGAGCAAGAGGGAGACCAATAGAACCAGAAGGTTGATCTATCGACCGGAAAACTAGCCAAAATCGCAGCAATGGGATATCTGAACGAACAAAGTGTACGCAGCATAGACTTCAAATTGGAACTGGTAGGTATGGGCAATGCTATTCGGAAATGCATGACAATCCACTAATAGCTATTCATCTACGATTTTATAGGCTATCTTAAGTATCGATGCAATTTTACACAAACTAACAATTTCCCGGGAAAGAGAAAAACTGGGAAAGATGGCTCGTGGATTGGGAGATCGATATAAAGCCAGATGATTGCCGCCGAACACCCCTCTTGGATGCTGGGGTGCAGATGAGGGAGAGTGTAAATTCAATTCGGACTGAAAGCGGTTGACCCTGACAAGCCAGATAATCGTGGTCGAATTCCCTGTTGCGTGTCGCTAGGCATGGATATCAGAAAGTGGTGAAATAATTGCTTGGACTGGAAGAGATCACACCTGTATTTTACACATATAACCCACGAAGTTTGCTTCTCCCAAGCATTGGAGATGAATATAATAGCCGAGACCAAATTTGCTACCTTTTCTAACAGTGCTTTCATCATCTATTATACTTCAACATTGACTCCAAGCTTGACCGGTCGGTCAGGGGCTGCTAGCATCACATGTATTGTGCTGAATTGAGGTACCGATGTGTCCTAGAATACCAAGCTTCCAACCACCAATCCAAAAAACTGCCCGAAATCTCTGTGGAAGGAAAGCCTCCCTATACCAAAAGCACCATTTCCGTTTGATGCCTCTGCATGGACCGCGTATTTCATTGGTGGGAAGAGAAGTACGGAACAAGTTTCTGGGGAGATTGTCATATAGTGACCATTCCAGGACCGAGGTTTCCACATCCAGCATTGTCAACAATGCGATTCTTAGGGGAATGCCCAGCCTATCCAGATTACCTACGGGTATTTTCCAAAATTTGAGATCATGTCTCCCGCTACTACCAGTGTCCTGGCTGGGTGATATACGCTTGGTTATTGGCTCGGTAATGATAGGATTTGTAGGACTTTCACAGTAAAGCTGGGGACATTTCTACTCCTGTCATAGTAGGTGAAGACCTTTAACAGATTCGTAGTTGGTTTAAAGGTAGTAGAACCTAATGGATAGCTATCGGCCCAAAAATCCCAATCTCTTATGCCAGAAAATCCTGGGATCATCCCATTAATAATTGTTCCGATAACGTTTAAGAAAAAAGCCCTCCGGCGTAAAAACTACCAGCCGGATTATCTAATTAGCTAGAATAGCCCCTCGTAGAACCCAGTTGCCATCAATGCAAAGAATCAAAACCCAGAGGGAGAAGAGTAACTAGATGAGTCAATGGGAGCATAATCCCACTTCGCGTTAATGGCACAGTAATTGTAGGGATTGCAGCTTGAAGATCGGAGCCCCAATTTAGACCACCTACTTGAGCGTCTAATCTATTGAGGCCAACATCTGGCGTGGGTGCAAGAACACGCCGACGCCTCCGAAAGCCGCCATGTCGAGGGGGGATTTATGAATATATCACGCGGTACCCTAAAATACCAAAACTTTCTTCATGAACCCTACCTAACTAGAGACCTGAACCTCCCATCCACCCTCCACACAAAAACCCCAGAGCAAAGAACTTCTTGGCACTCCCTATAAATACCACTTCCCCTCACCAAATCCTCTTCTTTCCTCTCCATGGAATTTGCATCACTGTTGCGGAGGAGCTCTGCGACTGTGACGACAGCCAGGGCGCCTGCCTGCCGGGAGTGTCCCGGCTCCCACGAGCAGTATTTACCGCTGCCTACTAAGAGCCTGTTTGGTAAAAAATGGACCATTCCACTGGGCTACCGTTCCTCCCATGAAAATGGCCTTCTCTCACTTTTGAAACGGAAGAGAGAGGGCCATTCATATGGGGGAACGGAACAGAACCATTGTATACAAACAGGCTCTAACAAGCACGGTAACACGCCTCGTACGGAGGGTGCCTGATAGGAAGGATACTTTAGAGGACCATGAAATAATATCATGGATCCGGCTATCATCCGTCCAATGTGGGTTGGTTAACCAGCGGATGGCTCGTGGGACCCCAGCGTGGTTGACACCTTGACGTGGTGCTGGGGCTTTTGAACTAAGATCAACCGTTGTAGACTTGGGTTATGTGTCCGGGAGGAGCTGGTGATGAAGCGCCGCTCTCGTAGTATATACAAGTGAAATAATTGAATCGAGGTACATAGTCTTTCCTCAGAGAGGTCCGAGTCGTTTGAGGCGTGTAAGTACCGAAGCTGAGGACTGTTTATCTTTTGCCCTCTTTATCAAGCAGGTTTCGAGAGCGCTGCAGACCAACACCTAGGAAAATCAGCACTTGAAGGAGAGTTGTGTTTGGGGAAGAGCTCGTCACCGAGAGTAATCACTCATGATTTCAGGCCTATCAGCCGCAGTGAATGTATCCACAATGAGAAAATGAGAGTGAAAGCAACTGCCCGCAATGGAACAGAAAAAGATGCAGCACTATACTATAGAAGGGGTCGTAAATTAGATTGCGATAAAAATGGGATAGGCCCCTCTTGCGGGTTTCTGTTCACCCCAATTCACCTTCCCACACCTCTCAGGCACTTGTGGTGGGGGAGCTGACGAAGGTGGAAGTTTAGCCCGGGCCTTATGAGGCCTTGATAAAAACCTCAGGCACCTCATCCTATAATCGTTGGCCGCCTTATCCTTTCTCTTCTTTCCTTCTTCTTTCTAGGTACAAATCAAGAATTTAATCGTGAATATATGAACAAACAGATACTAAATATCCTGATAAGCGACCGGGTAGGGGCAGGCGTGGATGGTATGCCAAATTTCAGGCTTTTTAATACCTTACTTCCAATATAGCTCCTACGTGCAAAGTTGGGCTTGTTGGTATATGGTTTTCTGCTCCTCTCAAATATGGTTCCTTTCTCCTCTCAAATGTTTCTTTCAGCCCTTTCTGTTTTCATACTCGTTACTGGTTGACTTGAAAGCCTATTGTGTGTTCTTTCATTGTTCCTTTTGTTCCTCTCAGAATACTTCTTTGATAGTCTTTGTTTTTCCTTATTAGGGGAAGGCGGTGGTAATGGCCGAACTCAATTGCTGTATTATATAGCTGAGCTATGGCTTTCTTATTATGGAATTAACGAGCGTTGTTACGATAAGAGATCTCCACTACTTTCTGTTATCACTTCTTCGTCCGAGTTCCGTGCACATATTCCAATCCCATATTATAACAGGGCTCTCTTCAATATTTCGAGTGATCTTCGGTGATCCCAAAGGGCCCCAAGCTAACAGAACAGGCTTATTCCAGAGAGACGCATGACACACTCCCAAAGGCTGTTTCCTTCTGGAGCGGCTTTAGTACATGGGATTTGGGCAGTTAATAGCAGGGTGAGCAATAGTAGCGATACCACTAGCTCTTATCTCGCTCGAGTGGGGCTGCTCGGGAAACTCTTAACAAAGGTGGGGAGGGGTTATTTGTTAAAGGTTTGACATGGTGACACACCGTGCCCACTCTGGAGGTCCTGGCTCGGGTGGAGAGACCTTTTTTGTACAGCCAATTCTGCTTTTGAGGAATCTGGATCCATATAGGCCGACATGATATTCCGCATATCTTCACGATAAACCTTATGGAGACAGGGGATGGAGAAAACCGTACATTTTATTCCTATGGAATCAGTGGGTGGGTGCCAAATGCATACTCCCGAAGAAGCCCCCTCAGGAGCAGAACCAGGCACTCCGACCCCCGGTGGGCTAGTAGAGGATCCCTTACCAATATTGTGCATTCCAAATACCCTTAAACCCATACTAAGTATGTCTATCTTATCTCCAACCGCAATGCAGAGACTATAGCAGATCTACTTTCATCCTCATGCCTAGCACCTGCCAGCGCTATAGCTAACCTAACGCACCTGTCAAAAAGCACACCTCCCCCGAACCTCATATACGACCATCTTGATGAAGGAGGTGGCACAATAGTGTAGGAATAGTGATAGGAGAATGATATCGTAGTGCCTCTTCTCTATGGAGATTGCTAGCTAATAGTGAAAACTCTACATGTATAACCCTATGCATCCGTTCATGTCCTAGAACGCTCACTCATCCGCAATTCAGTGTTCCTCCATACCATGTCAGCTTCCCTTTGCCCGTGCCCCTCTCTGCTCCCAATGCAACACCCTACTACGGGGATTATTATACCATCACATCTGCTGTAAAAACACTATTGCTTGTATATAACATCTACTCAAGCACATCTGGAAGCCCTATGATAGAGCGGGTTAGAAGATTTGTTTATGAGATGAGGGTGAATGAAAGCTGCCCTGCGTATGATAGTCAGAGGCCACCGCTCCGAACGCGCTGGGCATCCATGGCCGACCTAAATTCCTAGCTGGGGGGATGCACCAAACGGGAGGAGGAAGTAGGATTAGGAGAGCAAGGACAGGGGGCCTATACGTCCCCCGCTGCGGCCTAGAGGAAGAGACAAAGACGTATTTAAGGGTTGCCCTGTGCTACACTAGAACATGTATGACCTTAGGGTGAGGGATTTCGGACCCTGATGCAAAGATCTCTAAGCTTACCGAGACGGGAGTGAAGCTGATGAATGTTTCCGTTGATTTTGTTCCACTAATAGCCTCAGGCAAAGAAGAATCCCCTTCACGAGAGTTTCGTAGTTACTTTAAGAATGGGAGAGCCCCATTCTGGGACGCTGAGAGGCGCCATTTGTTTTAGCTTGTTATTAGTTGTTTATGCTTTCGGTTATGTTTCTTATGGGATTTGGGTTCTTGCGCTATAACCTTACGGTTCCGGCACAGTATCGCACCCCTAGCTAGCTAAAGGGCCCAACAAAAGAAAAAAAAAGAATTCTCCAAGAAGCCACCGGCCCAAATGTCCATAAGCGATTCCCAGAAACTTAGGGGCGGCATCGCACCCGACTTGTCCTCGCCTCATCGGCTCGATCTAGGCAATTCCATGATGAGCCAAATCAGTAGGTTACCTCGTTACTGCACCTGAGGGACAACCCCTGGGTAGTTGTTAGCTAATACCCGAGTGCTGTACAACGTGTTGTGCTTGTCGTGTAGCCGCTAAACCCCAGTTGGGTGGGCGAATCATGCCCTTGCAGCTCCTGGGTTGACCGATGTCTGCTCCCATGATCGATGGATGGCTAGCTTTGACTACAAATGTGATACTACTGTACTTGTGTCTAACTCGCCCGCAGAGCCTAGGAGGATAGCGGTACAGGATAAATATGCCGGGGAAAGGCGGACGAGAGGAAAGCTAAAGAGAGACGCGGAATTGAGGCACTTTGGGTTGGTAGATTTTGTGTCAACCGCTGGCGATCACTCGCCTATCAGCTGTAAGGAGCTTGATAACTTGAAGCACTCAGAGATCCAGAGATACAATAAAACACCAAGCCGGAGAATGGAAGCGCCGGAAGAAAAGGAAATCGTGTTTAGAGAAAAATCTAGTCTCCTACAGTTCCCGAAAAAGGAACCCCTTGCAGAGGAATTTATTACTCTTACTAAACCACAAAGCACAACAAGGCCTAATAACAACCCCTCATAGTGCCAGCCGAAGGTTTCACGATATCCCATCAAGATGCTAAACCCCAATCCAACGTGTAACCTGTCCTCAAATCTCCCATTCCACAAAAATAGGCACCAAACCCGGCACCTAGGCTGTTAACAATTCTTTGCCCCCCCCCTCAACAGAGTACTGCCAGGTTTTATACACGCCTCACCGAGACTGCCAAGTGTCATGACAATCCCGAGCCACACTTTATCCGAGATGGGTAACACAGTGTAATCTTAGTTCAGAGTTACGGTGGGATCCGGGGCCGAATCTACAGGATCCAGCGATTTACAAGGTAAGATTCGGACTACCATATGGTAGTAGGTGGGATAAGGTGTCAGTCTCACCTCTCAAGCTTTAACAGGTCGCCGCTTGGCTCGAACCACCCACCGGTAGTGCCAGAGCGCACTAACGACCGACGCACTAGAATAGTTTCTCCTCTCTCGAGCTATAGCTACAAGCCCAATATATAATCGTCAATAGAAACCTAGAAAATGTCCCTTTCTCTCTCCGTCCCAATATCAAGCCCATGCAGTACTAGAGGGATGGAGCAAAGAACGAAGAAGCAAAGTACAGTATAAAAACAAGATGACCACAAGCCTACACTACCGGTATAACAAAAGCCGAATTTTCTCTATTTATTGCGGGGGGAAAGAAAAATAGGGAAATGAAGACAGAGCTAAGAAAAAAAATAACCGGAGTAGCGTAAAATTTAGTGCAACTTCTCACTACAAAGCTTTAAAGTAACGCGAAAAATAGCTTATTCAAGAAAATCTACCAATCATCAGACTCGTCCTTTTTCCCACCTCTCATAGCTTGCTGTCTATCTAGTAACTAACGAACCATATGTTAGTATTTATGCGACGGAAGATTATTGGGTAAACTTACGGCCTGTGCTAAGCCAGGTGCAAAGCTTGTTGTAGAGCTTCCAGCTCCACTACTACTACTAGTAGTACTACCCGCGACACTGCTTCTGTTCTCCACCGCCACAGGTTTTCTTCCAACAGTTGGCCTCTTTGCCGGAGGGGCTGGTGGTGCCGGCTTCTTGCCCGCTGCTGCTCTAGCTGCCCCATTTGCCGGCCGAGCAGGGGCAATAGGTGGGGGCGGTGGGGGAGGTGGGGGAGCAACCTCTTCTTCAAGGTACGCCGACGGCACCCAACCTTGTTCAGTAGAATTCTTCTTCTTAGTAAGCCACCACCCATTCTCCTCCTTGCGAATAATTATAACTACCTCATCTTTCGAAAGAGAAAGTTCGTTTTCAGTTTGACCCGCAAAGTCGTAGAGAGCCCGACAGGTAGGATCCGCAACGCGGGGAGGCGCAGCTGGAGGTGCAGGTGGCGCCGGTGGGGGGAGACGGGTCGCCGAACCAGTGGAAGAATTGCGGGAATGAGTGTTCAAAGCAGCAATGAGATTTTGAGGGACCGTCCGACCTTCTGGCACAGCCGGTTTTGGCGGGACGGGACGTGATGCATTGGCGTTTACGTTTGGAGTTGAAGTCATGCTGGGCCGGGGTGCCGGCTGTGGAATAGGTTGTGGGATAGGTTGTGGGACCGGCCTTTCAGCCATTACTGGATTCTTATTTCTTACTGGCCCGCCCCCCGGCCCGCCGGGCCTCAGAAGTTTGCCGGTAGTCACCGGTCTAGCAGCAACAGGTTTCCCCTTAGGAGTCGGTCTTGAACTACTATTAGGCGGTTCCCCGGGTCCCACATGAATAGTGGAGCTCTTGTAAAGATCGTCTCTCGGGATAGCAGGGTCTTTAACAACCTTAACAGCCGCCATCTTTCCAGGCTTTTTGGCGTATTCAATTACTGGTCCAATCCTTAAATCGAGCCCACCAGGCGTAGCCGCCCGAAGATGTGTTACGAACTCTGTTTTGAAGACGCAAGAGACGAGCGTATCCGGTTGTTGAGGAGAACCGACTCCAAGAGAAAACCAATCATCCCGGAGGTAGGACATGCTGACAAACCTGACGGACCCGAGCGGTATGGTTCTCTCAGAAGATATCGCGATTTGGCCGTTGACCATAGCTTGAACCACGATATATATTGCTTTATTAGTCTAAAGCATCAGACTGTCAGCATTTACTAATCATGAGAAGGGGCGCAATGCAGATAACTCACCATGACTAACATCCTAGGACTCGGCTTGCTGCTTCTCCCTAATTTAGACACCAAGATCTCAGACCTGCAGCTAAACAAAACTTTCTCCCCCTGCCCAATTCCCGCAGGTGCACGGATGGGCTCGAGTCGACTCCCGACATTCCCTACGCCCAGATAATCTCCCATAAACCTGCGGCTGCCCAATAGACTCATTCTCCTCCTTTCTTTCCTTCCCCCGAGTAACTTGTGCCCCTGGTCTCTGATCTTCAAAAACTCCTCCCCACCTCTCTTCTTTCTCCAAGCCCTCTGAATCCTGGTTGCGCACTCCGCTCGGTACCTCAAGTAATTCCTCCAAGCACGTTGGATTCTAATTGCCATGTTATGCCAATACCTATCTCTCATCGTCTCCAGTGCGAATAATGTCTCGGGTGTCTTAATAAATGCCTTCGAAACACCCATCTGATATTCCTCTTTCGGAATACTTGTATCTTTCAGAATCTGAAGGGTACCTGTACGTGCGTCTCCAGTCCAAGTATAGTCACCAGCATATGAAGTTTTAGGAGACAAAAGATAAAATCGTTCTATAAACTTTTCGAAGGTTTGGCGATATGCAAATCCTGCTCTCCGAATACGAACATTCTCCTGCAATCCTAGATACTTAATTTGATGTAATACTGCAGGCACGTCATACTCTGTGGGGCTCTTGTTCTGATTCGGCTTAATTGTTCGGATATAGCTAGGCTGAGCCTTCATTAAGGTAGTGACAAGATCATTTGCTGATGCCTTGATCTTGTCACTGGCTGTCGGAGGACGTCTCTTCGAATCTCTATCCACTTGGTTCGGAAACAGATTTCTCAAGAATGTATTTCCACTCTGTCCAACTAAATCCAGAAGATCCTTTAACAACTGATCCTTGTTCTTATCCGTCATCCCAGCAACCGTGTACATGACATCTCCAGCATAATGCTTGACAAGGAATTGCCCTTGGCGATTCTCAAAGTGTGGGTTCGAAGCCAATATATTGAGTCTTTGAACAAAAGTTCCATCAGCTGCCCCTGAATCAGCATGAGCCGTTGCGCAGGCATCGTTGAGGGCAGCAAAAACCCCAGGTGGTCTCTTCTCCTCAATCAAATCGCACACGATCTTATTGTCAAAATACTTAATCGGCGTCCATGTGATTTGCTCTCGTGCATATTCCTCTTGTTCGGTTCGGAGGGTGAGCTGAATGAAGATCTGTTGTAGTTTCTCGTTGACGTAATTAATACAAATTTGCTCGAAGGAATTATTCTCAAAAATCTCAAACCCGTATATATCGAGAATTCCTATTGTGTGTGCAATAGCTCCCCGAGTCTTCATGGAGATGTTTACACGATCAACGATCCACTCAAACAGATTTTGGTAGATTGCTTTCCCAAGGGCATCCCGAACAGCGGTAGCCTGGGTTGGGTTGAGAGGAACTTCGTACACTGATCCTCGCCGGCCACCGCGGGAAGTCTCAATCATCCTGGTCGTGAGAGCCTTATGCACAGCAGCGCCGTCAACTTCGAGTAAATATGCGACAAAATCAGTCACACTCGAATCGCTGATCGCCCCATTCCCCTGCTCGTCTTCAACAAATTGGATATTGCCCAGCCATAAAATCGCAGCTAACATCCGGAATATTTGATCCTGTTCCCCCTGAGACAACCCAATAACCCGCATGGCATTCAGAGTATCTTGGAACTCGGCTACATCATCAATCCCCGGGACATCAAGGCACTTTGATTTGGAAGTATAGAGGTATGTATCCGGTGTTTGAAGTCCAAATGTTTCTATTTTTTTCACCCCAATATTAGTAAGCTCTAATACATCTCCACAAACAGAAATTCGCCCTCACCCCTATAAGTTTGACTCGCGGCCTTCGTAAACTGATAGAAGATGTGGAAATTCCTCTCATCTCTGATTTGCTCAACAACCCTTGTCTTCTCAAGGAGATAATTCGTGATATTCGCACCGACAGGTTCCCCTTGGCTATTGAACTGAATTTCCAAGTACTTTCCGTGGCGGCTAGAATTATTGTTTCTTAACGTTTTCGCGCATCCAAATGACTCGAGAAGAGGGTTGGTAGCTAAAACCATATCTTTGATTTCTTGGATCGTTGTCGAGGATGTTGATGATGCCGCGGCGATATACTGCATTATTCGCTTGGCAGCTTCGGTCTTTCCAGCCCCCGATTCACCACTACCCAGATTGATTAGCACTTGTACAGGTTTCCTTCCCTAATTCAGTATCACTCGTTCTGTTGCTTTTTTCTTATCGCATGTGCCAAGCCCACCCCCTGCGGCCCTTTCGCGGAAAAAATCTCATCTCTAGAGCTTAACATACCTAATGATGATACACTGATTCTCCTTGTACCCATTCATATTATAATAGGAGCTCTCTGCGACAGCGAAAACATGTGGTGGAACCTCCAGTCGATTCTTCCCTCTATAGCTCGCTAAGACCTGGTCGGTGTAGATTCCGAGATCCCGGAACGGATTCACGGAGATAAGCACATGGCCAATGTATGTCTGGATACCCCTATTAGCACATCTCCCTAGTTCCAAGCCTGTGGAATACAAACATAAATCTCACGGTTTTCGAACCGCTTCCTCAGATTTTCATTGATAGCTTCGTTGGATATCTTGGATATTAGCGTGAGATCTGTTACGCCGACTTCCTTTTTCTTTGTTGTTTCGAATACGGCCTTCTTAACCTTGGGTTGGCCGCCGCTTGATGAAGAAGCATCCTTGCTCTTCGCCTTCCGGCCCGCGCGTTTAGTAGGTGCCTATTAAAGCCAGTCAATTAGCAAGTAGGCTCGAAAACCGTTGAATCGTCTGCTCACCATGAACTCGAGCTGAGGGGGAAGAGGGGCTCGGCCTCTCGCAGCTTAAAGCAGATTAACTCTAGACCAAAGGGAGCAAGAGATGAGTAGTCGCCGGGATAAAAGCCCTCAGTACACGGCGAAGTTGTGGGAATGAAGTCGAGTGGTGAAGCGGAAGGAGTGGGGAATCTCTGATGGTCTCTCGGGCTGCTGCTCCAGGGCGCCGGTCAAATACGTTGACCTGAAACGGCCTCTTAGTCAGCCAAGATTCTAGTAATCGGGCTTGGCGTTTTCCTCTGCGCCCTCACTGCTGACGACGACCGACCGAAGTAGGAGAGGCAACAGCCACGATACACGAGTCAATTCCATCATAATAATTATTATTATCATACCTACAATAAAGAAGCCCCACCTCAGTGACATCTTGTGACTGTTACAACCCCTTTGCACCCCCCAGGAAATTAAGGTAATATTTATATGCTCAGCAGGCAAATCATTCTAAGGTACTTTGGCTTGGCAATTTAATGCTCGAGGTTGGGCTCGAGCCCTAGTTGGTCCGCTCCACCGTACCTTTAAAATATTAGGAATTACTTTCTATAGCGGTACAATAACGATAACTTACCATGCCATAACCGTAGTTGTAAGAAACAGTACCTGGCGTATTCCAAGCTCAGAATTCCTAATCCATCATAGGATTATAGTTGCGCATACCATAATAACACTTTGTATCCCCAAAGTCCACTAGCAATATTAGATACTACTACTCGTATAAGTTCGGATAAGCTTCTTAGTAAAATATCGCTTTAGAAGACAACAAGCTATGCGCTATGGCTAGTATCTCCTCTAGCAGCCATTAGACTCAGAATTACAAGACGACGGTTTCAGGGAGGAACTTTATTGCTTCCAATCTAGAAACCCTTTCAGTTCATCTATCCCTTATTCTTTGTACAGCAGACTCCGGGCTTCTATTAGCATGGAGTGGAGACCCTAGCACTAGAGCATCGCACACCACCAGACATCCCTGACTTTTATCCAAATTACTTCCCGCCCATGGAATGATACCATATACCGCGGGTCTCCTTGAACCAATCCCCACAGAGAGATGTATGGTAGAGCCGGGACTCTACGGAAATAAATAACTACCCTCGATAGAACCTACAGCGATGGTAACCTAATTCTCCCTTTGGAAAAACCCCTGCATAGTGCTTGCGGTATCAACCACTTATAGTATACAGGGGCATGAACAATTATCAAGATACCACAGTGCTCATGAACACCACTCTAACCAACCCAATCACCTCCAAACCATACCACAGAAACAGCCAAACCCCAGATCGCAAACTTAAGCCCAGAAGTGGGTTAAAATCTTCGCCAGCGAGATTGATCGATCAGCCCCAGCGATGCCAAAACCCATACCCCACTGCCCGAGATATATAATCCACCCTAACCTCAAACTTAGGTATGTATAGTACGATACAGCACTAGGTACAGCCATAAATCGATCATACCATATCCCTAGTTCCAAGCTCCATTGCTGTCACGCATAACATACCGACAGGAACCATGCCAGGGAGTCCAACCCTCCCAAAAGCCAATGTTTATGCCACTGTACTCCTCACGAACATATCCCCTCATTTCGCAAACCAAAGACATGAATCGCTACTCATACCAGTAGACCCTGATCTGCCCGCTTAGCCAAAGCTCCACCATGGGCCAGAGTTTACAATAGCAAGTTATCCTACGGCGAAAACTCACTTTGATGCTCACAAGAACCAGCCTACTACCTACGACGATAATAGTACCGAACTCCCACATTCCTCAAATATCGCTTACCGGGAATGGCGGTAACCCGATCCCAGAAGTGTGGCGCTGCAGTAAGTGACATAACTCTTCCCTGACCATGTACCTTCAGTCTTCCGACAAGTCCGGGCTATGAGTGGCCGCACTCTATCAAAACCAGGATGTCAACCGAAAAGAGCCTAGTGGGCTCCCCACAATATTCCTGATTTACGATAACCCCATTCATTCAGGACATCCCCCCGGGCTTTAAATCCAAGGGTCACAAGCATACAGTTGCTAAAGTGGGGAGTGCAAGACATGCTCCATCCCAGCGGGCAAGACTCCCGCTTGGCCAAAGAGATATCCTGCTCATGAACGGGACATCCTCTTGGCCAACCAAAACCCTCCACAGGTGGATAAAACACGTACATGCCTCCAGAAAACAAACACAAAAGAACATGCCATAAAGCCATATGAGCATAAAACAACCCCAAAACACTAACCCCCCGCTTACAGCACTCCCAAGAAATAGAAATAAATAAAAAACCCCATTCCCGAGTAACCGCAAAACCCACGCCAAGAGGCATAGGGCCTCAAAGGGATAGACCTCAAATACCCATATGCTTAACAGTAGAAGGTATGATAGCAAGCAAATAAAAAGAAAACCCCGTATGGCTAGAACCAGTACCCTACGTTACAAACTATCAACATTAAGCATTCCTAAACGAAGCGATCTTAAAGCAAAAAATCTCAATCAGTCATAAATGATCTTGCATTCCCTCCAGGCACACTTATCGTGCCCCAAATGGCTTGCGCCCTCCCTGTTTTGCCAATCAAACGGCCGAACCACACCCCTAAACACTAGACGCATCTGTTTCCCCCCAACATGCTGTGATTCCTGCTCTTGTGTTCTCAAGATCCTCCAAACAGCTCCTGCCCAACGGTTGCTGTGGTGATGTGAGACCACTGTTCCGGGGAAGTGTCTTGGTATAAGACAGGGATAGCTAACAAGCAAAATAATCCCTTTCTTGTATGAAAACATCTCCCTTAGCACTCTATTTGTACCATAAGAATTCGAACAGCAGACAAATGAGCTGGGGCGTCGGAAATTCACTTCCTCGGTCATGCGACAGCGAAACACCACAAACTCGGACCTTAGTTGAGATAAAATGAGGGGAGTCCACACAGCCACTTAATAGCACATTCATCTCGCATTCACGCTCTTACAGTAGGTTTTGACAGTCCAAGCCTAGCAACGGCACCGCAAACCTTTGCGCCCGGTCCCGCTGTGCTTCGCTAGTGGACTTTCGGAATGGTGGTTGGGTCTACGCACTACCACCCCACTTGAGATAATACGCACGGCGGTACTTAACGTCTGTAATAAACAAAACCCTAAGCCTATAATAGCAGTGATCCAATCACAACCGCTCACTCGTGAACAATGTCTCACCCCACCTCACCTATCATACTTCAAACCGCATCATATGTCAACAAGACCCATTCACAAATCCCACCAGGTAAACAACCGCACTTTCATACCCGGCACCCCTGCGAATATCCCGAGCCTACCGCCCCCACCCTGTACTACACGCCCAAGCGCCCCGACACATGCCCCCCCCCAATCATCTAGCCCTCCTAAAAAATCGCTTGATATTGCCCCGCCCTGTTGTTTATCCTGCTGTGATTCTATCTGCAGAGGAGATACATTCCTTTTTGCAACGAGCCGAAGATCATACAAAGCCATTCGGGGTAGTCTAGGATAACTATACTCCGTGGCTAAAACTAACTTGGTTAGGACACATCGCGCAACATCAAAGAGTATGATACCTAAACCTAAGACACACCAATCACCACTTTTAGTAGTGATACACTTATATTACTCTCCCTCTCCAATTGTAGAAGTAATTATTCCTACTATAGCACTAACGGTAGCACTGCGGGACCCCGCACATCCCCACCCACAACCCCCCTGTCCTCTCTCCACCAGTAAGAGGCCCCCAAAATAGATTATGAATCTGGGGGGGTTGTCCATAAGCATTCTTAGAAGGAGCTCGCAAACGCGCTCTAATAGAGGGGTAATTCCAGGAACACAAGCCCGCGGGCTACCGCTTTGGCGGTAAATTAGCCTATGCCAATACAGAATCCGAAAAAAGAGCTGTTGCAGGCGGACAGACACCTTCTTGGCAGGAAACGTTAACCTAAACCTCTAGCCTATCGGGAGCCCCTAAAGGCACCACCGTAGATAGCGATTGTATCGCCACAACCAACTCCGGGACCCGGAAATTCACAATTGAAGGAACATACCGTACATCCTAGGCAATATATCACAAGAACCCATTTCAGAAGAAAGAAAGAAAGAAACTCCACGCAAGATAACCTAACCATCTAGAGAAACGCTTCAAGCTAGCTCACCTGTCAATGCTCACGGACCACAAAATCTCAGGCATAACGAACTCGCCTGGACCGGCCATGCAGCGAAGCCAGGCCCCCCAATTAAAGGAGAGCTTGCGAACAAGGCCAGATAACATAAGCAAGCCTCTTTTGACGTCCTCTTGGGCCATTCAAAGCTCTGAGAGTTGCTGCACGACCAATACAGGCGAGTTCGTTATATGATACCTGATATTTTACGGGCATATAGAATACCCCCAGGCTGTTATCTACAGTGGCTGCAAGCGCGCTGAGCTGCGCCTACCATCCACTTAATCCCCCACTGAACCCCACCAAAAATTCCAACACTCTCCTGCCAGCTATGCATGCTACCCTCCCCCCGCTTTAACGGTCCTGTCTCAACTTACCCCTCCACCCCTCCTCCTCCTCCTCCTCGGGGATCATACCACGCATTCTACATCCCCCCCATTCCCTCGCACTAGCGGACATTACCCGGATCTATAGTACTCGAGTACAGCACACTGACGAACATATACTAACCAACTAAACCACTCGAACGCCAGGGCTCGAGCATGAATACCGGTACATTCCATGGGATCCCTGATTACCAGCGCACCTGCTCATGTCTCCCGACCGAAGTCGCGTTTTTTTTGTAGCGAGGCACAAAAAAGACGACGCCCATCCAACAATCCCATACCATACCTTACCATAGTAGCCAGATAAAGCTATCCTAAGTGCTTGTACAGGGCAGCCAATCGAAAGACTAGGCACAAAGCCCCCAAACCACCCCACCATATATCAAACAGCGAAAGGCAATCCCGCAGCCCCCAACCCGAATCCAACCTTTACGAAAAAAAAACATTATTTCTCCTTGCTTGTATGATATGATATAGAACGAATAAGTAGTAGCAGTATTGTACTGCATCGTCAATGATCCCGACTTCTTGACACGATACCTACTGTACGAGTACTTTATCCCGCGAAGCCCAGTGAATTTATTTATACATGCACACCACAAAAGTACACCACAGTGCTCCCGCACAAGAACCAGGCCGGTCAGATATGTTATATCGCCCCCGCAGCCCCTCCCCTCCCCTCCCCCTCGCTCGGTAATTCCCGGGAATGGTATTCTCCGTGTCTCGAAAAATGCCACGAGCACATCATCCGCGTGTGTCACACCGGTACCGGCAATCCAATGCCACCACGCACAACTTCGAGTATCGGTACTACCGTACATTGCACTGCTCCGCATAACCGAAATCTGCCCTTATTATGATATTATTATTATATTATCACCCCCAAAAACCCTCCCAAACCGGGAATGGGCTCTACTTGAAAAAGGTATAATACGGTTTCCTCCGGTTTACAATTATTCGAGCCCTAACTTACTTGTACAGTGTGCTGTTTTTTTTTCCGTTTTTTTCCACCCACGTTTCTTGTTAATATATAAATAAGTTATGGCCGTGGAGATAGAGAGAGAGAGAGAATGTCGCTGTCAGGGTCAGAGTTGGGATCGATGTTGCGCATATTTTAAGTTATCGAATAATATCTATATCGTATCATAGCCTGCTTCAACAAACAATGATTCCGGTCATTGATTTCAAACACATTAGTAAAAAATGAAAATAAGATAAAAAGTTCTCCCGGATGGAAAGCGACCGTCACTTCTTAATTGTTGCCTCTAGGCTCAAGGGAAGTTTCTCCGCTCTAGATCACCGGTTCGGTGTTTCCCACAACCTACTACTTGCACTTGTATCATACCGTCAGAACTCGAATAATTGAACCTCGCGCTAAGGCGTCCGAAATTCCCTCTCTTGGATAGGGGTACAAGTACGAGCGCACAGCGGACACTGACCCCCCTCAGCCCGAGCTCAAGACAGGGAAAAAAAGAAAGAAAAAAGAGCTGGCCTGACCGGCAAGGGCAACAACCCCAACGCCGTAGCTTGAGGTTCAATTATTCGAGTTCCTATAGTACGGTGCAGTTTTTGCTGCTACTACTACTCGAGTACCGGCACCGGTATTTACCTTGAGGTAAACCAAAAGTGACGGCCGCCAGAACCGGCAAAGGAACCTCTTTAAGGGCCCCTTCCAGACTGCTGAGAATTCAGTATGCCCAGGGTTCCCAAGAACTTGGAGTCGGGGGCAAGCTTCAGTTGACCCCCAGCATAAACTCAAGTATGATATATTCTATCATGTTATAATACATGAGCTTCACCATGCAACACCAATTTTATTGTATGACTTCCAGTAGACATTTAGACCGCCCCCTAAACTTCCGCAGATTATATCCCTACAACAGACTGCCATTGAAGAAATTGTGCCCCTATATTATTGAAGAATTAGCCCCCCCAATTTTGCACAGACGAAAACACCGCACTGTACCTGCCGTGATTTTGGTGACTGGAATTTAGAAATTTAGGGATTTACGCTTACAAAAATGCCATCCGTGGCAACTACCAGCCAGCACTTTTGTCCATCAAGGAAAACACACGATAGCCTAGCGGCAAACACAATCACCCGCGAAGCTCAACAGCTCCCTTTTTTCGCTAAAATAGACACCCTCATTATGCATTACCAACTAACTATAAATCGCCTAAGATGAACTAGATAGATACAACAAATGCCTGATGTATGATATGTTTGGTATCCCCCAAAATCCCAGCCTTTCGCCTATCTTTCCTTGCCTCTCTCCTTCCCTACTTCCCAACCTCCGAAGAAACAAGGGCAAATTATCCCTCATGCGAAACACAGGAAAATAGCGGAACAAAAAACAATCATACTTCTCTTTTTGGTAAAGGAATGAGGTTCTGTGACCTTGGGTGATGCTAAACATTTTCGGAGGAAAACAGAAAATAAAATAAAAAGATAAGGAAAGTTAAAAAGAGTACCTCGATGCATGTATATCTGGCGCGATGACAAAAGAAATAAAGTTGCGAAAATGGGAGAAAAGTGCTGCCAATTCTAAAGGAAAGCGTATTTTTAGTTTGTCCAGCTCCTGAGTCCAAGGAACGTATGCCATGGTGCCACAAAGGAAATAATCAGGTATAGATATAGAAACGGTGGGAGGATAGAAGAGAAAACTCCAAAGCAAACTGAAAACCTCAAAGGCAGTATGCGTAGATCAACCAACGAGAAAGCAAGTGAAAGGTTATGAAAGCAAAAGAAATAGTATCCTCAAGACTAGACAAAACCAAGACTAAGGCTAAGGCTAAGCAAGAAGGGACAAAGGGAGTGAGAAGGAAGGATCCAGATGTGAGTTAGAGCCTCTGGAAACTCACGCCCTGCCTCACATAATTACACAGTCCTTATCCTCACCGTCTCGGCTCTTTTCGAGAACACCTCTATTCCCAGTCCTCTCCTTCTTCTTGTCCTTCTTCGCGGGTGAGCCGCCTGACGCGGCTTCCTGGATGACCTTTAATCGGGCGACTGCACGCTCGTCGCCGTGGCCCGCAGCCTTGACATACCAGACGTTAGCCTCCAATGGGTCTCTCCGACATCCAATGCCCATCTCGGTGAAATATCCGACAGCGTACTCCGCCTTCGGAAGACCTGTGAGGAAAATCATTAGCCTACCATCAAAACCGGCCCTCAAAGATAACGTACCATATTCACAAGCTTTTAGAGCCCATTGGTAAGCCTCGTCCTCATTCTTTTCCAACACTGGCTCAGCGCCGACAAGGTACCAAGCACAGAGAGCCATCATAGCCATGGCATGCCCTCTCTGTGCAGCGCCAGTGTAAAAATGAACACTCAATGCTGCATCGCGCGGGCAATTCAGTTTGCCATGCTCGTACGCATCGCCCATGCGATAGTAGGCATCTGAGTGTCCCAATTCTGCTGCTTGGGTGAAAAGTTGCGCGGCGTAACTCTCATCTTGGAAGACATCATCGCCATATCCGGTTTCATGCATACATCCCAGCTCATACGGTGCATTCGGGTACTGAGCATCCGCTACATCAGTCGCGCGCTTCAACCATTTGACACCCTCTTTATAGCGGCTTTGCAGACCAAGATCCGATCGCAAACAGGCCATCCCTAACCGTGTCATGGCACCAGGGTGATTCTTGCTCGCCGATTGACGATAAAACTGAACAGCTTTTAAGGGATCCTTCCGACAACCCCAACCAAATTCATAGCACAAAGCCGCCCTGTACCCAGCCTCTGCATGGCCGTGTTTAGAGGCTGCCACAAATAACGGGAAAGCCTTGTCATTTTCTTCCTTGCCTTTGCTGAAAAGTCCAGAGGCGTAAGCGTCAGCGAGGTAATATTGAGCTTGCGGCAGTTTTCCTGCCAAACGTTCCAAAATCTGACGAGCTTCGCGGAGAGTCTCATTCTTGGAAGCACTAGAGCTTGCTTCATATGGATTATTCAAGTCGCTCTTACTCCCAGACACCCTTGGAGATGGCGTCCCTGACTCACTCCCACCACCAACACCCTGAGCTGCCTGTACCATAAATACAGCCAACTCGTATTGCAGGTAGGGATCTTGTGACTTCTTAGCATTCGCTCGGTACATCTCCAAGGTCTGCTTGTTCGTGAGAAGTGAGGCATTCGCGCCAACCTTGTCCCTCAGATGAGAATTGTCGAACGGAGCAATGGGAGGTGGGGCTTGCATGTGTACAGGCTGTGTCAAATCGGTATAGGACGACCTCCGACTGTCATACGAATGAGTACTAACAGCTCGCTGGTGTGGCGATCCAGGAGACCTTCCACGGCCGTCAGCAGACAAAGACGAGTACATGGAAGAAGGCCTAGAAGGGTTTCTTCGATAGTTAGGTCCTGGGGCGGCCAAATGTCTCCCGCTGGGCAGTTGACCGTCGGAGGATGGTGGTGATGAATTCCTCCCGGGATACGGACCCGTTCCACTAGCACTGAGCGCCCCGCTTCCGTTATTTTCTCGGTAAGAACCGTTCTCGGAAAATTGGTTGTGATGGTACTGGAGTTGTGGATACATTCTGGCCTCTTCGCCTAAAGAGGCCTGGCTGGCGGGAGATTCGCGCCCTGGACCCTCATCCCCATAATTAGACGAGCTCTTCGACGAACGGCGGCTTTCCCCGGAGGATAATATCGCCATCTGGGGCTGAGGTATTGAGCCAGCTTGGTGTGTAATGTGGTGTGTGAAGGTAGGAGAGGAAAGAGGGGCCTGTACAGGCGGGTCTTCTTCTCCTCTGGCGTCGAGAATGAGGTCGGGTGATGGGGTTTGAAGGTCGCGAGACTCTAAGGATTGCACGGATTGCACACGTCCATGGAAGGTTGGCAATCGTTGTTGGTACTGCTGAGCGGTCCCTTGCATGGGCCAGTCGTGCTGAGCATGCTCAGGCGAGGGGTAGGGATTCTGTTGTGTAGTGCCATGTTCATTGATGCCCCCGAGACTTTGCTGTCTTTGATGGACAGGGGAGGATGGCGGAAGACTCTTACGGCGTACCTGCTGCATAGAATTTCGTGGAGAAGATACCGGGGACGTTGGCGTTCGTGGCCCGTAGTTATCCCTGTCTGGTGACGCGGCGATTGTTCCGCCGGAAGAATCATGGGAAGAGGTATTTAACGGATATACCGGGGCAACCGCTCCAGTAGTCATTGTGATTCTTGTTGGTATGATACTGTTTTGTTTGTCCCCCCGCAAAAGGTTATGCCGCAAAACTATTTATATCCCTAGACCTTTGGGGCAATTGAGTGGTCCTAGGGCTCTAGGTTTGCTGCTGCTCAACTATGATATCAGGACTCGTCCCAGGGCTTTCTCGAAAAAAGGGTGAAAAATGAAAGAAATTGATCTGTGTACCTATTCTCCTAATTCCTCTCAAGGTCTAGAACTCCAAGCCTAAACGTCCAGTACTTCTGTGGTTCAACCGTTTTAGGGGTTGGGTTCGAAACCACAGAATCACCAAAACACAAAAAGCTTGGATAACCAATTATATCGAGAAAAATACAACCTCAAAGCGGGACGTATGCCGGTAGAAACAGTCGCTCGGGTGCTTACTTCCGCCTAAACGTAAGGTCTCGACCGCGGGAGGTACTATAAATCTAACAACTCAAGGAACTAGTCAGCTCTTAATCCACAAGACAATAATTTGTCTTTCCCTTACACCTACAGACGGCGATTGCTGCGAGGGAGGTAGATGGGAAGAACGGTTCTAGAAGAGTAGCTTACCCCAGAATTTCCACAGAACTTCTTGCTGACACGCGGGAAAGGGACGGTATTATGAACTGCTGGAGGGCGAGAGAAAGTGTTGGTTTCTTTAGAACGGGAGCTCTAAGCTTCGACCTCTTGAGCTCCGATCAGTAGGCGCAACGACCGGTACAAATTGTGCAGGTTTAAGAAGCACAAGAGGCAGTGGTGTCCAGGTTCAATCGCAATGGGGGGTTGTAGTGTATAGTACTATGCTGTAATAGCCTACGGTAGAAGCCAGAGAGAATGAACTTGAGGCTGAAATGGGTCAAGGATTATTATTTTTGATTTTTTTTCCCTCCCTTCAGGTTCTTGAACCCCCTTCCGCTCCGTATATGCAAGCCTCCTGTGTTGCGGCACAGGTATTTTTTTTCTCAGGTCCTACAATAAATAGGGAACCTTTCTCCAATCACTAATTAAGATCCTTGGCTCGTTACTCCCTGGGACCGGGCGAACCCTTCTCCCTTCCGAAAATCAGAAAAGCAAGGATGCCACTCCACACGAAAGCCCAGAAGAAGGAGAGAATGTCTTCTCACCCTTCGGACACCAGGAGATTCCGTACGAGTCGGAGGTGGGGTAGACAGATTTCGCAGATTCAACCGAGGGTGCTCCAAACACCCCAGCCTACTTGACGAACAGGCAAAAGCGAAGTGGAGGTGGCTGGGGCAGAAGTACACCTCCCAGAATGGTGCTGCTCAAGGAGTCGGGATGAACGAGTGTAGGTATTTTTCTTTCTCAGTTCCGTTTACCGTCTGCACACCACCGTGTCGGAGCAAGCGAGTGACTATGAGAGAAGAGAACGAGTGTGTTCAAGGGACGTGGAGTGCAGAGAGGTGAGAGGAAGTTCAAGGGAAAGAGCTCACGGAGTAGGCCAACGATGCTCAAGATGGTACCGGCACTTTACAAGCGCTGATGGGGGAGCGAGAAACAGAAGATGAGAGAATAGAATACAAATGCGGTAAAGTCAAGACAACCCATTCCCTCCTTTTGCTAGGATAAGCGGGTGGGCTTGGGACAAAAAAGAGCAAGAGAAATCCAAGGCCAGAAAGCCATGGCAGAAGGGCGTGGGTTTGGCTAAGCCTGGCTGGGCGGGTGGGCTGCACAGGGTATAGTATAGTACGCTCGATCTTTCAATGTCAAGTCATTTTGGAGAGTTGAGAAATTGAGATGCACGAGTGCCTTACAGTACTCGTACAATATGTATCGTACCGGTATCCCTCTTTACACTGGGTGTTTCAGGAAAGGATGACTCTAGGAAAAAGACGGATGGAGCACTGTGCTCTACGCACTCTGTATGTATGTGTGGTGTCTTCAAAAACTAGAGCCAGCGAAGTTTATTATCATACATATTGAGACCAGGGCAGCTACAATCGCTTTGGGAAGGGCGGGAATACCGGTATCGGTACCATAACACGGGAGAAATGGCTTCGAAAGGTACCGCGCATACAGATTGATGATACAGTATTGTGCGGTATGCGGAGAGAAGGCGGAGGGGATCCGGGTAAGGAACTAGTTGCGGTCCAAAAAGATAGAATTGTGATGACGAAAAGCCAAATAAATATTGCTATGGGTTACCGGTAGGAGTGCTGGTACAATACCGGTATGGTGTTGCCCTAATAAAAACAAGCGATGCCTCATCGCTGTAGAAAGGGTGAGGAGACGCCTAGTGTTACCCGTAGAGCATTGCTGCGGTTACCGTTACTGGTACTGTACTCGAGAGTACAATACTGGTAAGTGTGGTGATGATCAGTGACGTGCACTGGGGGTAAGATCACAGCGGCAGTGTACTCGAGATACTGGCACAGCACGGTGTAGTCGCACCTCCGAGTCTGCTTGTGACTCTGCAAATGCCAGACTGATACCCCAAATTCCAACTCATCACCGGTAACTCGTACTTTAAGTGTCGTTTCGAAGACCCTGGATTGCGTGTCACGGTATGGGCATTGGGCAGTAAAATGAGGGGTGGCCTCATAAGTTAGGTACGAGGCTGGAGGTTTTGGTGCAAAATAGGGTAGGGCCTGCATGCAGTAAAGCTTTCGTGCACCAGCACAGTACTCGAGTAACCGCCGGGCAACTCAGGCAGGGGGTGAGCCAATGAATAGCAACAAATGTGACATACCGGTGCGGTACCCGAGTAGGGTGCGGTGGGTATGGATGGTATGGGAATATGCGAATCCACGGGAAGGGTTCAAGAGGGATGGTGGCTTGTTCAAAGCGGAAGGGCTGTCGCCAAAGAAGGGGTGTAAAAAAGGGCGAAAGAGAGGGGGAAAGTATCTTACGAGGAGGTGTCTCTCTATTTCTCTTAGTCGGATCTTGGGTTCTCACTCACACACCCGACGCGCGTTTTTTCTTTTTTTGAGTCCTTGCTTCTGGCTGAGAGAACACGTTTTCCGCCGTGAAACCAGCATTTCCCCTCGATATTCCCTCGGATTCTCCCCTCAAAAGTGGCTGCTAGCAGAGCTAAACAAAGAACAGCGAGGTTGGGGACATCACCAGCAGAATCATAACTGACGATCGGCAGCCTTCGCGAATCAATCTAGGCAGGGATCTGTTCGAGCCCCCCTTCCCAACCTTAATGTGTGCTGAACGGGGAAAACCTGCCAATCCCGGACCCTCCCTGTGAAATACCACCAATGTTTTTTATGCCGCCGACGGTGGAAAGAAAAAAAAACCGGAAAACGTGGTAAGGAATTCTGGAGTTTTTGATTGGTGAGTTTAGCGGCTCGAGCCACTCGATTTCCGTGTTTCTAACCCCCGTTCCCCGACTTTTCCTGCTGGAGGCGGTGCCACCAAAACACATCATTTCACCCTCAGCCAAGAAAATAATGCTGCAACTGCCAAGCCGGAGAACACATCCATGAAGAATCCGAATATTTCTTTAGACAACCAGATCCAGGCGTATTTATTCAATTACCGGTGTTGAAAGTCTTAGAGACATGCCGTAGGATCTCATACAATCTGCTATTCGCAATTCAAGTAACCTGTCAAAATAAACCTATCGTGGATCAATGCCCCAATCCCCGCTGATAATGTGAGAGCGGATTACACTAGATTTTACGGGATTGGGCAGAGAGAATGCGCCGATCTCTTAGCGCCAAACGAGGTGAGCGCAGTCTCAACACAGCTTGGTAGGATACCTGTCCAGCCATTTTTCTAGGGGGATTCTGAAAAACTTTTATGCAAAATATCCCATCTATATATTTATCCCCTAATATTAGGCAGTGTCTCTGGTTCGCCTGCCCTGATTTTCCATTTAATTTTTTTAGTTTCAATGATTTGGGAGGTTTTTTGAAAGTATGAATGTCCTTATTACTTCTTGCTGTGGCCAACTGCTTGTGCCCGTGCTTGGCGTTTCCTTGGCTTAAACTATACCAAGACTTCAGGATACTTTTGGAAGGGGCAAATGCCGGTATTGGAGTGCGGTAGAAAGGCTGAAACCTTGATGGCAGTCGAGCGCAGTGCCGTACTCAATGGAGCGCTCGGGATTGGCTTGTACGAGTACAGAACAATTTTTTTCGTGCTGGACGCGTGATCGCTGAAAATCCTTGGTGCCAGCCAAATTCGCCCTGGAGACGATGCACCAAGGAATAATCAGCTGTGGTCTGTAACTTACTCGAGTATCTCCCCTGTGACACTAAATTGTTCTACTCTACCAGTACAGTACATACTCTTTGCATTTACGTCTCATCAGGTCTCCTGAGGTGGAACATTGTGCTCGAGTGCGGTGCCGGCACTTGAAACTGAGAGCCCTGAGCCCCGTGCGAATCAAGAATTCAGGTCTTGATACAAGTACAGTGGTGAACTATGCCTAATCAGGAAGTCTCTTGGCCAACTATTCATCACAAACTCCCCTTGGTACACTGAGGTACATACAATACTACAAGTACTGTGCTCGAGGTTTCTACAGCTCTGGCTAGAAAGCAAAAAAGAAACCACTCTATAAATACTAATCACCAATTAGCAGGATTTTCAGAGGGTGTTTTAAAAAATTCTATTCGCAGCTGTTGTTGTCGTAAGCTTAGTCCCCCGATGTTTAGTGCCATGAGGATGGGCTTTCAGCCGCCGGCGGCATACAAGTACAAACATCAGAGGAACACCCTCCCACATCGAATCCCGAAGGAGTCAGCAAAAAATGGTTAAGACTAGCAACCATTAAGCTGCCTTCCCGCATCAGGCATCAGGTTGTTCCAAATGGCCAAAAGGATTCTATCGTGTAACAAGTTTGCTCAGCACAGGCAACCCAGTCCACTACTCGAGTACTTGTTTGCGACTCCTCTTTTGCCCTTCAAGGATCGGTGGTAATATGACGTGTATCAAAACAGAAAAGGAAGGAAGGAGAGGGCAATATCGCATTTCTGTGCAGATGACATATCGGAATGATAGTTAAACAAGGGGATTGCTGCAATAATACGGCTCATCGAGAAAACGTGGCTCGGAGGTCTACGTATGGGGGCATAGAAGACCCTATTGGGTACTCGGTCTGATGGACCTTTGCTATTGCGTTTTCCTGAGAATACGAAGGTGGACTGACGATATTCTGACGCCTTGCTTAGGTTATCATTGCCGAGGAGCGATTATGCCAATCAATCCAAATAATCCCTCCGAGCGCGTGGTAGGACAGTGAACTCCTACAAGATGGCTAACTTCCCGCCCTATCATTCCGAGCCACAGTTCAGTAGGCGGAGGGATTTTACTCAAAGGGTTAAATGGCCCAAAAAGCTCGCTAACCTTAGACTAGTTATCCGGATGTTCTAAGCCTCGGAAACCACGCTGATCGTGTTGTCAGGACCACCGGAAGGAGCTAAAATTCAATTCCTAGTCTCCGGTCCGAGAGGGGGATATGCTATTCTAGTACGATGCCTTGCCGGTATACTCTAGGAGTGCACCGTTCTATTTACTCTCGAGAGTTTTTAAGTTGCCAGAGATGCAACTCGGTTACTAGCCGATGTCTATCTCACCAACCAGCGGCCTCTAACGGAAGAGCCTCAATCGGGCCGGGTTAATCTTGTCTCAAAGCACAACCAACGGGATATTCCTACCGGCCAACGGCATTACGGCAATAATGTCTCTACCCATGATGTGGTGACGTTTGTGAACACAGCTGCTACTGCATACTCACCAGATTCAGCTATGTTCACAAATGCCAACCCACTGCGGGGCCCCAATTGATCGTCTCAACTGCAAGGTCAATTGCACAATTGCTGATGGCATGCGAGGGTGCATCATTTCCAGCCAAACATAGGAGAGAAACTCTCGACACATTGGCTTCAGCGCCTAGAGTCCACCGGGAAACCCTCAGCCCCTCCGCATTAGTCTCACCATAGTTTCTACTGCTTGGAGAAATGATTGCCCCAGGCCTCAGGTATCTGGAGCTTGATATGAGTCTCAACTGCCAACTCACTGGTACTGAAGAATAACCAAACACGTTTCTTCGGTTTATGATACGACGCCGATATATTTAATGTCCCTCACGGCGGAGGCAGGGGACGACATCCTACACCAACACCAGGCCCCAGGATACCTGCATATGGTTAAAGTGCAGATTTCTATATGGCGCACAGCACCGTAGCATAGGTGTTCAGCTTCCTCTGGACTGGGGCACAAACCTCTTATCTCTGAGAGCACATACAAGTCCCCTTTCAGCCTTGCTCAACCCAGGACGCCTTGAGGAACTCCTGTTACATATAACTTATGCAGTGTACTCTAAGGAAGTCTGCAGCAAGATCGGACAGTCCGTATCGGAGCCAGAGTATCGTATAGCGTGTTTCCCGATCGCCCCGCATTTACAATTAATTTTGGAATCGGAAAGCATAACCCTTCTACGGTTCGCTGTTGGATCTCTAAGGCGGGTAGCACGAATTAACGATCCCGAGTGACACTATGTGACCCTGGCTCCGCCACGAGCTAGTGGCCCAAGGAAACTGGATGGAGCGGGCAGCAAAGTAATCGGAGATAAATTTAGGGCCCTTTTCGGCACGGGGCTTACACGCAATATTTTTGCGGCGAAAAACTTTTTTATTGAGGCTGTGTTCAGCATGTGCACAAACACCGGTAGGATACATGTCATTCTCAACTTTTTGTCGCAAGATATTTTCATTGGATAATGCCAAACAGGAGCTAATTGGAAAATCCTGCCCAAAGAGGGGGAGGAAGAAAAAAAAAGTTCAAAGCACAATTCTAACAAGTGGGCTTGATACCGGTATTACGCCATCCTTTCCCACCCGCTTACCGTCCGAGGGGCGTATTTTTCGGTAGAACGATAGATTACAATTCACACCTGGCCCAAGCGCTCTGGAGAAACTCAACGCAGGAAGTTGGCTGGTGACTGGGTGTGACCGGGATGATTAGTGTTGGGAAGTGTGTTTGCAATATTATTTTCACGGGCCGGAGGTATTCGGTAATTGACGATACTTGCCGGTCGTCATCTGTCAGAGACAGGTTTGGGTTTGTTGGGGGGATTCGGGACTCGTGAGTTTGCTCTCCATCCCCTCGAATTGACTGGGGGTTTTTTTCCTCCGCCCCCACCATTATTACCCCTTTGGGGATGAAGGGCTGGGAAGGTGTCTGATGGAGTAATTCGTATCATAGGAACTTCGCTCATGCCAAAAACTCCCCCTGGCCCCTAGGAGAATACTGGTGTTGGCTACGGGGTAGATTGCTGTCGCAAGGCCAACGGCGTGGGGTCCAGGCCCATGAATTATTTAAAGATTTGTTGGGATGTTCTGATAAGAGCAAATCTGGTGATGGGTTCGATCACAGAACCGCCAAGGAATCCATACCGACACCTCAAGTCCATTCCTGAGTGTTGTAATAAGAACACTGTCGCAGAGGAGCAGCCCGTGAGGACGCGTATTCTAGATCCATATGAGCAGTGTATACGCAAGTTCCCTAACAGGAAAGCTTATAATAAGGTACACGCACGCTTCCCGAAATTCTCCGGGCGAATGCTTATCCATGTCGCCGGTCTAGTGGACTACTTGTATCAAGTGAGCACCTCCGCGTATCTAGCCCTGATAGGCTTTATTGGTACAGTACACCGATAACCAAAGGAAAAGGCCCCAATCGACCTGGTCCGGTATCCACTTCGATCTAGACTGTGGACTTTATATTAGGATCTCCAGAAGCTTGTTCTGAAGAGCACACCTCTGCTCCGACTGATATCTAGCTTCGCCATCCGGTTGTCCGAGAATCACAAAACCTAACTGTAAAAGGAACAAAAGCTACGCTATCCCACTACCACCTACTGCACTATGACCCCCCCCCCCCCCCCAATTCCTCACCTGTTCCCATCATGAAACCCCTGCTGAAGCACTAGATCTAGTATGCTACCACTGCCATTGTTACCAGCAATCCACCCTCCCACTCCCGCTGCCAGCACTCCAAACAATTCCACTCGCATGCTGGTCACCTCTCTCAGCACTTGGCACACCCAAGCCCGCACCAGGCGCACCAGGAGCAATGCACGAATTCAGTCCATGGATCCTAGAACCACCATCCGAATCCCCGGCGGCAGCTGCAGGGCATCTCTTCTGTGGGTAGATCCAGCCTTGCGAAGGGTGCTAGGCTGTCGGCGTCTGCTCGTTGGCCGCTCATTTTGGTAACTGAATAGAGGAGTGGTGGCGGTGTTGAGGAGAGACGGTATGTTTGACCTGGGATAACCGGAGGCAGTCCTTAGAGGGTGTGTGTGAGGTCGGGGGTTTGTGGTATGTCTTTTCTCTCTCTTTTTTTCCCCTTCGTGGGGTTCGTTCGGGGGTGCGGGCTACTGAGGCGTTAAGGGTTTTTTTTAGGGGTGACATGGTAAGTGCGTAGTGCGCGCGTGCATTGAACTGCGAATAGGCTCCGTATTTATTGGATTGGGGCGGTAGGTGATGAGCTAGACGAGGAGATACTAGATCTTAAAGACCCTTTCCGGTGGCTGCAATACGCCGCTTGGGGAGACACACCCCATTTCTAACCTTTTTACCAGAGCGGAGGATTCGTGCTTGGAGAGTATAATTCCGTATTTAGCAGCTGATGGCGATGTACGGTAGTTAGCAGGGGCGTTCGCTATCCATAGAAAAAAAAAAGAATCAAAGCTTGACCCTGGTTTCCCCCCCAAGAGTGATTCTCGGTGAAGCGTAAAGCATGCTAATAGTTCATTATTACGGTGATTACCCCTGTATCCTCTGGACTACTCTGACCTACCACTAAGCACCTCACAGACCCTACAATACAACTGGGTACGGCCCTCCCTATCACTAACATCTCGAATCCGTCATCGCCGACGGAGCCACTAGATATCGTAGACCACGGAAAACAATAACCCCCCCACCGCCACAACAACCTCCTGCCGCAAAGCAACCGGCATCCAAGCAGCAGCAGCAGCGGTGCTCCCCGTGGGCTCCACCTCGGCCCACCTCGGCCCGCCGACTTTTCCACTTTTATAAACCTTCCCCGCAGGGTGAAAAATAAAGACGGAGCGGGCAAGGAATAAGACCCCGCGTCAAAACAGTGACTAAGAAGCCAGGATGCATCAAGCCCCGGGCAGGAGGCCACACTACCCCCCGCCATGCACTCTGAACTTCACATGGCTTGGGCAGGATCAGTTGCATGCATTGCTTTGCTTGCGGAGCAGAGGATGGCGGTAAGAGCTTAGTGTGCTTTGAAGATTGGATTCCTAGATCTTGATGTTCTCTCTCTAGGGATAAGCTATGGTGGCTGGACATGTGCTTGGTGAAGTTGAACTCTTGATAAAAAACCGGTTTCCTATGCTTTTGTTATTCCAGATTTCGTCTCGGATTCTGCTTGTGCTCACCTATGGATCCGAGTGGTGGCTTGAGGGGGGGGGGGTGTGGTAGTGGAACTATCTGTGAAAACTATCCAGGATTATCACTCGGCCTGGTGGGCATTCATGGCCCGGGCCGGCCCGGGCTTTTGTGGGCCCGCGCTAGCCCGGCCCGCGATAAGCACTGGTCGCCGGGCATTGTATGATCTGGAAGTGGCAACGCAGATAAACCCGGCTAATAAATTCCCTACTTTAATCGGTAGTGTGGATCGCCTCGTGTCGGAACAATGCCGGTAGTGGGAAAAAAGAGAGGGGGGGAAGAAAAAAGGTTTAGTCGAGGGTGGAAAGGATCGGCCCCGCCCATTTGTTGATACACTGATAACCGTACCATGCTCCATAAAAATTTAATAAAAATAAAAGTGAGAATAAAAAAAACTTTTGTTTCATTTTTTGTTCTGCTGCCCCGCCGATCGCGGACCTCATCTTTAAGGGGTGAGGTCCAGAGTTGGATTCTACCACCTCGCAGCAGGTTCTGATTTGCGCTACAGCCCCATCGAGGAGGGCTAAGGTCTTCAGTCTCCTAGTTCCCGTAGGGCAAGCCTACGTGACGGATCGTTCGATAATAATGACTCAGTATGAGGGGGGGAATCGAACTCCTGGGCTCCTGCTAAATTGCACAGGGGGTTATAATTGTTTCTTGACATGTTGACCACCACTGCTCCAGCTAAGGCATTTTCACATCATATCGCTACGAGAACGAATACTTATCCTGCTGTTTTTGGCTTTTCGCTCTCTGGGTTAAGGATAGAAGTGGTATAATATTTATTAAAAGGAGGAAAATTGTCAACGTTGGTCAATCTCGCTCAGGGTATTGTGGTTGGTTGGTTTTCAAGTCAAGTCGGGGGTTATGAGCACTTCGCCTATTGTTGCTGGGTTAAAGGTAGCAAGCAGGATGGAAGTTTGCGCAGCGAGCAGGGTAAATTTAGAGGTACCATACTTGATCTTCGATCTCCTAGCTCCTACAGGTAGGTTAGGACCCTTTTCAATTCCCTTGCCTTGCGCTATGGATTCTACGTTTATAATAATAGTAGCTCATGATTATGTCGGGGTGGGGATCCATACTGATTGCGGGGGATTAACTGGTTTTTATGGTAACTTAGCAATTGTGCTAGATAGGTATTTCGGCTATACGCGCGATAGTGTATATCTATAGAGAAAAAGTACTGTCGGAGGCTTGGATAGCCTTTCTGGAATTTGCGGTTATTGTCATGGGCCGGGTAGCTAGTTTCATAGCCGGACAAAAGGGCAGTCACGGTGGATAAGGGTTTGGTGGTTAGCTAGTAGGAAAGACCTTGTGGGAGGATGGAGTGTGATGGTGGATTTTCCTTCGCCGTTGTCAACAGTTAGTTTTCCATCATCATTGTCTTCTTTGTGTGAGCTGAGCATCGCGGTTTATCGAAACCGCTAGTGCTTGTCTCTCGTTTTCAATTATAAGTTTTAGTTTCTTCTCTTTTCTCTTGCTGGTGATCTTCACCAGTATAGTCGATAGTCAAGATTGCCAATACCCACAAAAGAACGCCTCCCGTGGAAGACCCACGACAGTACTGTACTATACTTATACTACTGGCAAGTGGATTTGTATTCTTCTATTAGGTCGAGGTGGTATAACAGTTCACATTACTCATCAAGGGCGCAGGTATATTCTTAAGAGGACGGGGATTCCAAACATTGGTGACTGATAGCTACTTATACGATAGCGGCTGTGTGCCTCCCGTTCAAATGGGTAAAGATCCCCCTCTTCTCTATTGATGATGAAAGAAGCGGTGGCCAGGTCGAGAGTAAGACTCGGCTTGGAAACAGGGGTATACCCATAAGCGCACAGCATAGGTAGGAGCGCTCCGACTTAATATACTAATCCAATTCAAGGCATTCCATCTCATCGAATTAGGCGCCCCGAGCGCATATTATTATTAGAGAGTGCATATTATTATTGTCAGAGGAAGAGGGGCAAAGTTCAGGTGAGTGACAACCTGTGATTGCGGGCTTTATCACTTTTTCTTGGAAATGGTGGTTGCGTGTCGCATGATACTTTCTGTATAACTTACTAGCTTACATTAAAAATTACCTTCTTGTATAAATTTACTAGCTTCATTCCCGCAGTGGCGTTTGCACAGGAGAAGACGTCGAACTGCTCCAGATCGTCATTGAAAAGGTGGGGCACGTGGTGTCGGATGTCATCTATTCGTTTGGTGGTTTGCTGAGGTGGAAAGCGGGAGTGAGGGCTGCCCGTATGACACAAGTTCCTGCGGAGGTCCCTGGAAAAGGAGTGAATTGGGGACGTCGCATGGAGGGCCATTCTGGCATGGTCGAGGGACTCTATTTCTAGCCTAATCGGTCTTGGGGGGTTAACACGTACGGGTACTCTACCAATAAGGGAAAGGGACTATTTAGCTAAGGAAGTTTCGCAGCTCCTAGACCTTCCACCATGGGTCTTACTTACGGGATGCCTTGCTTCAGAAGCATTCACATGGTGTTCTGTACATATTCGAGGCACCGGGGCGGGAGGAGGAGGAGGACAAAATAGTGATTACGCATGCTTGCCATACGCTGATGACGACGACGGTAACGAAACAAAGCTACGGTATTGCCTATCGTTTTATATAATATGGTAGTCGTGCCTCCAGTCAGACAACACACCCGTATTCATAACCTCTCGGATAAAATAACGTCACACGTATCCTGAACCACTTGACCGAAAATGTCCGGGCACACCTCGGTCTTGAGTAAATTTAATATGATATCATACCACCAATAGAAGGAAAGGAAGGACTCACCATTAAGTTAAGGCCAAAACATATGGAGCTCCAGCACCCCCCCTGGGTGAAAGAATAGAAAATTCATCATACCTGGGGGTAGCTCATTGTTCATTCCGCGGAGGCCTTCACAGTGGGCTCGAGGTACATACCGGACAGCATGCGTAGGCTCCAAAAACATGCAATACTTTAGTGGGCAGTTCTTATCATACCTGAAGAAAAAAACGAACCACTCGCATACCGCGGGCAGCATAAATTTACAATGACCAGATATAGCGCCCAGTGGCGGTAACTGGCGGAAGGACTCGTGAAATCCACAATCTCCGTCAGGCCTTTTAACCTCCTGATCCTGAGACAAAAGCCCGTGAGAAGGATTAGCGTTTTCTCCGGCACACCACAATATCAACCTTTGGGACTTGTTGGATCCCCATTAATCGGTATTGGCGATTCTGTTGGTATGTCAAACCAAACCCACCCTGAGGTGACGGAGGTGGTGGGTTTCACGAGTTTTTAGATATAGCAATCCCGAACCCACGTTTTTGTAATAATAAGAGCCCTGGAAAGCTCTCGGATCTAGTACGCGTAAGTCGGTCCGATGGTGAGCTTCTGAAATTACTGGATGCTTCACGTAATATTATTATTATATACAGCCACTGCACACATGGCGCGCATCGGAAACACACAGCCCCAGGTGCCTATGGACTTAGACTACTATGTTCGGGTAGTATGAGCACACATGTAGCCATACCTTGCTTTAGTCTTAGCCTTGCCGGTTCTATGCCGCTGTCAACCCCCCCTCTCCAATGAAACCAGCCACCATTGTAGACAGTAAAACTAAAATCGAATGGGCTATCCCCCATAAACAGCTTTCAATACCATCGTCACAGGAGCTCTCTTGTCGGGGTTTATCTCACCTCCCCACTTTTCCCCATCGGTCCACGCCCCCACCCCCTCTACACTAGCCACGGCTCCCAACCACCGACCCACAGCCATTTTGCAGTCGTAGTGCTTTCCACGCTTTCGGGGATGAAGAGGGTTTCCAAGGGAACCGGTTTTAATGTTTCGAAGGGTTCAAGAGGTAGAAGAGCGGACGGGGGATGATGTGGACAAGATAGAAAGATGGCTGAAAGAAATGAAGACATGGAAAATTAGAAATACTAGTAAAACGATTCTGAACCAGGAACCCAAGCCAGTGGTATCCATGGATACATTCAAAGTGACCCAAAAATCAGAAACAGCGCATGCTCAAAAAGAAGTCAAACACAATGCAATAGGGATGAACAAGAGAGGTGGTGATCATAATGAGAATAGCTTTTGCCCTGGTCATTTCTCATGTCATCGTAGTCATCGTCACAAAAGATCACTCGTCTGCGAGTTTGCTCCAAACTAGCGCTCAGGCGGGGTTGGTCCGCAGACCAGTTTCTCGAGTCACCGAGCCCAGCCGGGCAAGTACCCACAACGATTCCCAATAAAAATATACACCCGTGATGAATGGCAGGTGTCGTATCGGGATACGGGGATGACCTGTAATTCTGCGACCAAGTTAGCCGGCGCCGTCCTCTGGTCCGGGGCAGCAGGTTTTGTGTTGTGCTTTGTTCCTTGATTTCTGGGATTTGTACGTCGGATGTCATGCTACCCCTCCCCCCCCCTTCCCTTTCTCCAGCGGGCATGACAGAACAAGACAGGGCAGGATCAGGATCAAATCTGCTCCCTAGAACAGAATGAAGTACCGGTACGCTTAGTGTCAGATTCGGTCGGAGCGCCACGAGTAAGGAGAGGCTATGCGGCCTCTCTCCGGTAGTATCAGGCCAGCCAACGCACTTTGAAGAGCTGGCAGGCTACGAGGACTCCGCAGAAGAGATGTAATATAATAGAGCGCCACGTGCTGCACTGTACCAGGGATTTTTGCAAAACTCTTGCTACCAGAATCCGCGTTGTTTACCGGGCTGGCGGACAAAGAAAGTACTATACTACGCACCAAGCCAGGTCCAGTTCAATCCGATATATATTATGCTAATTGTATCCAGCCGGCGCCCGTTAGTGTAATACATCGAATCCAACTAGAGCCAAACAAGAAGACGAACGCCCCAGCTTTTATACTATACCCATGTCTAGGGTGGTAGAATTCGTACCGCGTATCGGTAACTAGACGTTTTGGAGTGGTCGATCAACAGTTATAATACATCAGTGATGCGAGTGATCTGCTGTCTGAAATGGTCGGCTGAGGAGGGGAGGTTGGTGGGTATAATCTTGAAGTGTGTTGGCTGCTGAGGATTTAATCCACTCCACTCTCTTTTCTTGGAGGAGGGTACGGAGGGGCATTCAGCCGCGAGGTTGAAAAACGCTTACGCAAGTTTTCGAGTTGAAAGACTTTGGTGTGTGTAACACCTTTGCCTACAAATCTGGCGGATACACTCGAAACCTGGCTCCCCAAAACGCCATCCAACCCCAAGGCCAAATGTCTCTACCGAAGTTATCAAAATACAGCACAGTGCTTGTGCTCCCTCCAACGTCTAAAGTTGCACGGAAGGTGGGTGCTCTTGTCAGGGTGGGCTTAACCAAGCTTTTGTCGATATTAGCCAGCACAATGCTGACATCCACCCGCCCGCCGGTGAGAAGGCATATGTAGGGAATTGCATCGAGCTGAACCAATAGCCAACGTTGCCAACTAGATAATGAGTCAGTTATCATATCATACATAATTAACAATACCGTCACGAATTATACTATAGCCTGAATTTGACTTTCTCTCAAACTCCTTCAAACCCATGGCACGAATTTAGTGAGCTATGGCCAGCAAAATACGACACACGCATCGTGCAACATCGCCTTCCCCTTGGCGGAAATTCCCATAACAAGCACAGGACCAAACGAGGAAGGAAGATTGTACTACCTACCAGATTTCACCCGATCCTCCGAGGCGCATAGTCAGGTATCAACCAGCGTGCGGATATAACACCATGCCGTATGGTATGGTACTCCCCACCACGATCTCCCATCACAAGATTTTTTAAGAACCCTCACGGTAATGTCCTCCACTGGTTGTCATTCCGGTTGTAGTTCTGGCACCGGCGCCGGTTTTCTGGCAGCCGGAGAATATCGAGAGTCTAGCTACGGTCCCCCGCTCTTTCCAATCCCCCCTCCCCCTCTCTCGCAAATCCCACGATGCAAAGCACCTCGAATTCATTCCGCCCCTCACTTCAGGATGGAGGCGATTGATTGAGTAAGATCACCTTTATCCGCGGTGGGTGTGCGCGCTCGCTCGAGACTTGCGGGGTTAGGATTGTTGGAAGAGGTAGTAGCGATAATATTTATAGCAATGTCCCATATTCAGCTCAGACTGATTTTTTTTTATGTGCTCTGATTTCCTCTGCTGTGCGTGTAATTGCGATAGTAGGTATTCGGTATACCGGTACGGCAGTCTGGGAGACTGCCCGGTCAAGTATCGAGGGGAGCGCTCCTCCGTTTTTATAGCTGTGGTACCCGTATAAAAGGGTCTATGAACACAGGACAGAGTCAAAAGGCTGTCAACGCACAATAATATACTGTACCCACAGGCACCTACAATACCTGTCAGGCTGCGGGTGGTGGCGGGCAACGGAGTCAGTATCATACTTGTATCATGCCAGTACTAGTACCGTATGAGAAAAGAAGCCACGGCACTCGAGTACTCTAGGATGTGGCTAGGCTCCCACCCACCACCACCACCGCCGCCACGATCCTAATTACCCCACTATTACAAGACTATTCCTAAGTGGGGGTTTTCCCTTTCTTCCCAAAAAAAGCTGCAGCGCAGAGGAGGAAGCCTGGAAAAAAGAAAAAGAAAAATTTTCTCTTCCATTCTCGTGAAAGCGCCACCACGCGAGTGTGAGTGGTTTTTCGTCGCCGTCTGCACCCAGAAAAAGAAAGGAAAGATAGCTCCCTTAACTTGCCCGCACGCCGTACCGTAGTCGGCTAATGCCCAAATTGAGCCGCTATGATAAGATCGGTTCTTCTAGAGGAGAGGGAGAGGCCTCGGGATTTACGTCACTAGAGTAGAGAATGACGCCGGTAGGGTCGATGCTAGGGCTGGGGGGTCGAAGTTTGAAGAGTCTTGCATTTGTTTTTAACCTCCGAGAATTCCGGATGTAGGGCGAAAGGTTCCACCCTTTTTTTTTTTCAGTGCTCCCTTCGGGTTTTGGTATCACGATGGAGGTAGTCGGGAGATCAGATGTTATCGGGACAGTCAGCACTTTGTGTCCTGCCGGGATGAGCGCCGCAGATAGAACAACCGTGGGCAAGAATGCTGGGCGAAACTGGGTGCCAGGCCGGTATTTCACACTGATGGCCGGAGAGCAAGGAGTGACAAACTTTCCCCCCGTGCCCCCCCCGTACTTTGTGCCAGCTCAAGCAATTGACATCGATAGGCTCACTCACTCACTAACGGCCCCCAAAGAAAAGCCACCAGCCCCGCCGTCCTAACGATTTCCTCCCATTTTTCTTCTCACCCGACACCATCCCCTCATTCCTCCGGTCCGGGTTTCGTGGGGTGTGGACGCCGACCAGGGGCTGAAAGCCCCTCCATCCTGTCAACGCCACGCGAGCTACCGTATCCTCCGCAAAATCAGCTGGCAGGCCCAGGCTGTTCCTGCTTGGTTGTACCGGTATGCTGCCCGGAAAATGTGGATAGCAAATGGAAACCTAAACCCTCAGGGGAGAGAGGAGCTAGGTTCCTATGAAGTTGGGAAAACCAGCCAACCGGATAACCTATGTGCATGCGCGTGGATGAATATTCTGGCTGGAGAGATAGGGTACCATGGTGTAAAGAAAGAGAGGAAAAAAAAGAAGGCATGCTGAGGTGAACTGAGCGTGGTTGGGCAGCTCTTGGTGTGATGGGCGATCCAATACTTGGGCCGATATCTGAAATGTCGCCAAGAAATGAGTTACAGCCACAACTTTGAAAATAAGAATAGCCTGCTTGAAATGGATGTTGGTGTGGAGGGCCCTATGGTATTATTATTATTATTTTCCTCCTTACCAGTGTTGTTCTTTTCTGTTCTTTCGCAGTGCTGCCTGTCCTTCCATGCCCTCTTAACTCCGCCCCCAGAGCGCAGATAATCTTGGCTCCCAAGGCCACAGGCTGTGAAGTGTTGTTGTTGGATTGAAGCTCACTGTCTACCGGCACGGTATTCCACAGTAGCTTAACCTATGTAGTTACTGAGAGCCTAGATCGAGTGCCCCGGAGCACAATGATAGTACCGGCGATCGTACTCGGGGAGACAATAGAGGTCAATTGACGGCCAGTGCATGGGGGACACTTTTGTGAATTGATATTGTGTATCATATGATAGTAAATATTGTTCTCCCGCCTCTTCGCTCTAGTTTACTGTTCAAGATATCTACGATTGTGTCGTTCGGCCACCCGAAATCTACCCCGATAAACCTGCTCCCGTCGGGACAAGGAAGACCCGGGCGCAGGCAAGAAGGTATCGTATCTGGTATCATACAATAGGGAATTAAACTAACCACCGACAAACTATATACCGGTACCCTTTTGATACATTTCGCCCAATCTTCCCCTCCTCCGTATCCTTCCACCTTCCTTTAAACCCCCCTAACAGTACCGGCTTTTTCCTACCCACAATATTCCACGTTACTCTACCATAATTGGTTCATGCAGTAATCGCTTCTCCATCTTCACCTCCACCACCGGTAGTATCTCTCCCCAAATCTTACATCCCCTCCCCCCCCCCTTTTGTCTTTCTCTACCATCGCCGCCATCCATCACACCGCATCGGTCGAGTGGAGTGTCTTTCTTAGAAATCTAGTTCCCATCTGTTCACTGGATCCTCTCCAGCCACTAATCTGCTACCATCCGCCCTCTCTCTCCGCCCTTCCCAAACTCCTTGCCCGCTGGATTGCCGCCCCCACTCCCCCTCTCACCTCCCTGCTGGTCTCTCTTGTGAAAGGGCTATCGTTCAAACCTTCTACCGACTCATCCTCCACATTCCTGACAGCCGTGCGAGAGGCGATCGAAACGTTCCTAAACCTGCTAACCTCCCCCTTCTCAGACTCTCTCGCCTGCAGTTCCAAACGACAACGAGCAGAGCCTCGACAATTCACACCACAGGGGATAAGGAAAAATATATCGCCCCAGAAAAAGGAAATCAAAAACTTTTACTCTCCAACCTGCTCCTTCTCCTATTTCGGAGATAGCATTTGTCGCTCGAGATGTTGAGCTCCTTTAAGGGCCTATCATGGATGGACCGTTCGGTCAGTAACCGTCTCTCCCTTTTTCTTGTTGTTTCCTCAGAGTCCGACGTTTCTTCAAAAGCCCCCCAGACACCACTACCCTTGGCCCACCACCCTTCTGCGCGTCTGCGTTCCGCGTCCCTAAGCGTCAAAAAGTCTTGGGCGAAGCTTGGAAGCGGGCCGGGAGATGCGATGGGGCTTGTTTTAGAGGGAAGAAGATGCGCGCTGAGAGAGTGTGCTGACACGCCCGATGTTTACCCAGAATAACCACCAGCCTTCGATACAATCTCCTACGAAACAGAAGGCCGAATCTTCGCCAACAGGACTACACTCCCTGGCAAGCGATGGCCCACCCAGGCCAGATGGCAGCGACAAGTATTTTGGGATGGAGAATGTAGTTGGCGTATGCCCCAACTTTTTTATCATTGTACTTATAGGAATCATTAGCTGACGTTAGACTCGATCTACGAGTGCCCCAGTTTGGAAATACTTGGTAGGCTAGCTATTGAGCTTTGGAAATTGTTTTTTCCTTGCTACTTCTGATTCTACGTGAATTGTGATAGCTGACTTTCAGCCGCAGTTACTGTAACTCAATCCTACAGTGTTTGTACTATTCGAAACCTTTCCGAGAAAACGTCGTCAAATTTCCCCAGAGATCAAGTCTGTCAAATTCGAGCAACAGCGATGGAGCCCCGCTGCCTGGATCGGATGGCCGAAACCTCTCCCGAGTTAGCACGGATCCCCTACCAGGATCGTCCGGCCCCCCAGGCCCAGTCGCGCGGAAGCCATCGTTAACCCCCGCGATCAAAGAGGAGACCAAAAAGCCAAGGATACCGGTCACAGCATCCCTAACACAAGGACCAACCTTCGGCTCTAATGAGAACAGGGACACCCCTGAGGTGAAAAAGAAGCTCGCGTTAGCGACGGGACCCGTGTTGAATGTCGATCAGGGAAACCACGCAAGCTACGGGATGGAGGAGTCGTTGTTCTCAGCATTGAAGGATATCTTTGAAAGCATCGTGGCACACAATTCGCACACAGGTGTTGTCAGTCCGAATAGGTTTCTAGATATTTTAAGGAGGGAGAACGACATGTTCAGTGGGCAGCAGCATCAGGATGCTCACGAATTCCTGAACTACGTCCTCAATCAGGTGATAGAGAATGTGGAGGACTATCAAAAGAAGCACGGTTATAAGAACGGCAACGCAGTGACCAATTCAACCCCTGCCAAATCATCGGGCACACTAACACCTGTAAACGCCTCGTCGGCCGCCTCCACAGCGTCCCTTACTTCCACATCTTCCACCGGCTGGATCCATGAACTATTTGAAGGTCTTCTCACCTCGGAGACCAAATGTCTCACTTGTGAGAACGTTTCACGCCGGGACGAGCAGTTCCTCGATCTGTCGATTGACTTGGAGAAGAATTCCTCTGTGACATCATGTTTACGGAATTTCTCCGCTTCGGAAATGCTATGTGAACGTAACAAGTTCCATTGCGACAGCTGCGGGGGGCTGCAGGAAGCCGAAAAACGTATGAAAATCAAACGGTTGCCAAAAGTCCTTGCCCTGCATCTGAAGCGTTTCAAGTTCATGGAGACCCTAGGGCGATTTGAGAAACTCCATTACCGAGTCCTTTACCCATACCACCTGAGGTTATTCAATACGACAGACGACGCTGAAGACCCCGATAGGCTATACGAGCTATATGCTGTTGTTGTGCATATCGGCGGTGGACCGTACCATGGGCATTATGTTGCGATTGTCAAGACTGAGGATAAGGGTTGGTTGCTGTTCGACGATGAGTTGGTCGAGCCGGTAGACAAGGCATTTGTAAGGAACTTTTTCGGGGAGCGGCCAGGGATAGCATGCGCCTACGTTTTGTTTTACCAGGAAACCACATTTGAGGCCGTGCAGCGGGAGATGTGGGCGGATGAGCAAGCGGCGGAAGTGGCTATGAGAGCAGCAGCGGAGGCGGCGAAAACGGAATCCGCGAAATCTAAAGGACATACAAATGGAGCTAACGGACACATTGTAAGGACTTCAATGGCGGAGCACCTACCAAATCTACACCCTTCTAGCTCTTCGCCATTGCCAAAATCTGAGACACCAACTAATGTCACCGACCAGCAGCCGGCCGAAGCCGCTGCGAAACACCCGTTCCCGCCCGTCCCTAGCGCCGCCAAGTCGAAGAAGGGGAGGGAGAAGGATAGGAAGGGTGAGAAGGGTGATAAGAAGGACAATCATATGAGCGGCATGAACAGGTTCAGGAACACTAGTCGTAGTCTCCGCCAGGCTCCCAAGTGGCTAGGAGGCAAGGATAAGGAGCGTACCAGCGCTCACGAGGAGAATTGCGCAATCCCAGATTTACCACCACTTTCCGTCACATCCGGGCTTCCGTTGGGGGACGACAAGAAAGAGGCCCCGAACGGGGTCAACCACGGGAGTGGGGCGGACGACGAGAAGAGTGGGGACGATTTCTCACCCAAGACCGAGGTGCCGCCGATTGCCGAATCACCGAAGGTAACTGCTCCCATCGTCGTGCCGGCGGGAGTGGAGGAACCGCCGGCGGTGCCCAAGGAGGAGGTAGCGGTCCCCCAGGATACGGAGAGGGAGGATAAGAAGGAGAACAGCAAGAAGGAGAAGAAGGATAAGAAGGATAAGAAGGATAAGGATAAGGATAAGAAGACTCGCCACAGGTCTAGTTTCTTTGGTCTCCGGAAGAAAGCTTCGATCGCCTTTCATTCAGAATCATAATTCATTTATTTATTTTTAATTTCTTTTCTTTTTCCCTTTTTCTTTTTCTCCTTCTCCCTTCTTGATCCTTCTCCTTCCCGTGTTTCTCTTCTCAGTCTCTATACAAGGCATGGCGTGGTCTTCTCCTTTCATTTCCTCCAAATGTATTCTGTACCGAGTAAACGGGAACCTCTTCTCCTTCATCTTCTCCAGAGGAATTGATTAAAGTTAAAGTTAAACCGGAGCCTTTCTTCCTTTCCCCCACTTGCCCGTTTCAGGAACTTTAAACAAAAACAAAAACAAGGCCCAAGAATCCAATGATTGTTTCTTCCCCCTCCCTGTTCATGGCCTATTTCTCGCTACCTTTCTTCCGGGGTTGTACTGGTTAGAATGTTGGTATTCGATATAAAAGTTGTGTTTTGCTTCACGGCGTACGGTGCTTTGTAACGGGGTCATTGTATGTATGATATGTATTGTGTTGATTTGCTCGGGTCTGCCTTGTATTAAGGGCCTGGAGATGGCGTTGAGGATGACCAGCAATGCACTCTGACGGAGCAACTAGAATCCGTAAACCTATTATCCTCTCCCCTTCTTCCTCCCACCAAACCCCACTCAATCCATATCCAATAGCAGTGTCATACACTGCCAGATTCCCGAAGCACATGCACAAGCACACCAACTCCACTCACTCACTCGCTCGCTCACTCCATTCTCTCCCCTCTCCTCGGGCAGTCACTCTCACATGCCCCACCCCCCCCTCCTTAAAAAAAAAAAGGAAAAGAAAAAGAAAAAACCCCTTTCCCCCGACCAATCCCTCCCTTCCAACTTCACCCTTTGCGCCTTTCGACCGCAACCACTTCGGCACTTGAACTCACAGAGCCCAATCACTCCCACACACCCCCTTCTGCACTTTCGTCAAAATCCGCCAACCCACATACCCACACCACCCCGTCGCCCAATCACCTTGATAGAAAGCGAGCCTGCAGGACAAAAAGTGAGCCTGCGGAAAATGTTTCAGGCTCGGTCCTGTTTGAAATGTCATTGTGTGACCGAGGGTGGGTATATAAAGACCTGAGTGCCCGCCCTGAGGGGAGGAGGATGACTGGTCACGTGATTTGAGATCGAGGGGAGTTGTGGTCGTTGGTTGCCGTAGAGTTCGCCGTGATACCGTTTCTATGTTGTCCATGCATCACTAAAGTTACTCCCAGAGCGAGCTGTGCAGTCCACAAGAACTCTGTATGATAGATAGTCCGGTCATCCCTAGGCATGGCCCTGCTCGTACCGTGCGAATTGGTCTGGCAGGAAGGGCGGAATGGGCGGCAATGGGGTGATAGTATGGTATGTGGAAATTGAGCTGGAAACGCCGTCTAAGGAGGTGTCGGTAGTGCAGTACCGCACACACTTCATCAGAAGTCACCGCCGCCGGAAACTGTCTTAGCAAGACGGAATGACCCCATCTGTGAGATGATTGTACGAAGTCGTCGTGGACCATTTTATTTCATATCATCTACTCCATATCTGGTGACCTTTTTTTCTTTCGCCGAAACGTTCAAGGTCCTAGCATAAAACCCCCTCCCACATAACACAATATCTCCCATACAGAAGGAATGTGGTAAATCGCGGCTCCAGGGGATGGAAAACAGCAAGTATGCCATCGTGAAGCGAAACATATACAGATTCGTTCTTGTGGGTGTGAATGAGGAATACCGCTCTGAGATATTTTGGGATTCCCGCGGATGCTTGGGTATCTTAGCTACGGTTGTGCGGTGCCTTTTTACGGTCAAGTATCAACCAATGTTTGGACATCCATCCTACAGTAAAATAGAGAGAGAATGAGGGGTGCTTCTCGCTTTGCTGAACCAGCGGCCCGGATGTCTACTCCCGGTTCCCGTCCACATGTTCCAAGCCAGAAGTACGATCGTACTGGTACACTACTCGAAAACAGGGGGTTGTAGGTTTATACAAGGGCTCAAATACTCACGTATTTTTGGCATATATTTTGCGAATTCCTATATTCGGGTATAATACTTCTTGCCCGCTACGAGTGCACACAGCCTGGGACAGGACCTCACCAGCGGCGGTGGTGGTGGATGATGGAGGAGTGTGTACGAGCAGCCCTTATCTGAATTCGAAAGGTCCGGTAGGCATCATGGCATCTGCCATACGTAGGAAGATTAACCCACCGCCGTTCCGCCAACATAAGAGCTTTTTCCGTGGTCTGTCTCGAGTCCGCAATAAAACGCTGGGACAAGGTCTGTATTTTGGACTATAGTTTGATTGTACGAGTACCGGGTGTTTTACTTCAGCCGCCTCTATAGTACTTTATTTCAGCGTATAATACTAGCGGCAGGAGGATCTTGCTAGGCAGTGAGGTATGTGTGAAGAAGAGGGGGGGTTCGGCACAGTACCTATCCCGGTCGATAAGTGGATACTCTTTAGACCTCGGGGGAGGTAAAAAAACAGAAACGATTATCAACCGGCAGTTTGTTCGATACTCTTGTGCTCAGTCTTAGGTTTTCGGTGTGAAGACCTCCGGGAGGATTCCTTTCGCCATACACTGCAGTATATATACTGTGCAATGAAAAGACAGACAAAACGTGATGATCTATAAGATCTAATCCAATATCTTTCATTCTTTTCCTCCTTCCACCCCATCCACTCGTGGAAGGCCGCGCGGAACGGAGAGAAGGGGGAGAGGAAGAGGCAAAAGAGGTGGAAATGGAGCGAACAAATATTATCTCTGACTTGGTGGAAAATACAAAGGGAGGCTCCCTGCGAGGTCCCTAGATTACCCGGAGATAGGTTAGGTGTTGTTAGGCTACAAGGCAAGGCTAGCCACAAATTGAGCAAATTGTTTCTAGCCCCCTTGAGATCCCAACGATCTCGCTCTACGGTAGTGCTTCTGCTTTTTTGTTGTCATTTCACTCTCCTCCTACTCTTTCCCTTCTTCCCTTCATTCGGCCCCGGAGTGCCGGGCACGTCCCATTACCGTATTGGCCGGCAGGCGGGAGGGAGGCTAGGGCAGGGGAAAGGAGCGCGATTGGCGGGCTGAGTACAAGTAGATCGATCTGATGGTGATTCCGTCTTTCTTTGTGCCACACTATATCATCAGTCTATATGGGGTTGGGACTGCAGTACGGGATAGGATGCCAAGACTTGTTCTAGAGGAGAATCAGGATGGAGGGAGGATTAGCGATGGCTCTTTCATTGAGGGTTTGTATTTTTACTTATTTTAATTTTATTTCACCTTACTGGAGTATGGCTGTCCAGATGGTGAACTGTATATTTCCACTCGGGCTTCGATCCTCAGGAGTTAAGTCGAGGGGCAGAGCAGATGTATAGATGGGAGCGTTGGCCACTTGGAGGACTGGGCTTCAGAAGGCGGCTGCTAGAACAATACCTGGATTGGTAAACCCTGATATCGACGGTGACTCCTTGACATGTAAGCAACTAGCTAGTGTCTTTCACCCCAACCTGCATCTCAATCTCCGCCCTGAAGTCCCCACCCAAGGCCGATACATTCGCCGTACGGACGATACGGCCCCCCCTGGTGGAAGCTAAAGGGTATATAGCATAACCAAAGCGTGGCACACAAGAAGAGTGAGATTATACCGCCCCCAAGCCACCCTTCCAGGGACTACAGGAGAAGAAAGGAAAAGAAAAACTTTCCCCCACAACATCGAGTGATTCTCGGTGAACACCTGTAAAAAAAAACTGACCCTAAACAAACCCCGGACACGTCAGCTCTCACGTATTAGCCCCAAAGCTGTCACTTTAAGGGGAGGTCTAAAAAAAAATCCCACGAACAAAGTTTCGCTCACCGGTCCTACTTATCTGCTTCCCTCTCGAATGTTTCTTCCCCCCCCCCCTATCACGCTCGATAACTACACTTCAACCATAACCACAATCGTTTCTTCAAACAAACTTTAAGAACAAGCTCTTGTTCAGCGAAATTCAAAATGGTAATTATTCCCCCACCACCTCTTTCTCCTTCGCCTCATCTTCCCAAAAAGCTCACTCCCCACAGCCGATCCAACTCCCCACCCCAATCGCAACTCCAGGCATGAATCTCACCTGCACTGACAACCACAATACCTTCCTCTCTTTTAAATGCTCCCACCCCATCGCCGTCTACACCTCCGTTCCCTGCGTCCCCGGTCGTGACTACGAAATTCTCAAAGACCTCATCTGCCGCGAGGCCCAGCTCCAGGGAATTCTCACCATTCTCGTGAGCGTTATCTTTTGCCTTTTCCTAATTGCCTTCATTGTTTTCGGGACCTACGTTATGAAGAAGCGTATCAACCACGAGACCCCGTTGGTTTGGGCGACTATGGTGAATGAGAAGGAAGGGAAACAATCTCAGAGGGTTGTTGAAGAGGGGTTTGGCAATCGTTTTGGATGCAAGGCTCCGCCCAAGGCGTTCAACCCCAAGAATAGGGTTCTTTGGAATCACTCCTCCAGGGTTGATACCGTCTTCATTCATATTAAACCCCCTCCTGGCTCTATTGATGCGCACAAGAGATATGGTTGTGGCTGCAAGTAGCCTCCCATTAGGATGTAAGCCATCAGGAGCAGCTTCTCTGGAATGAGGGTTAGTATGTGGATTTCCTTTTATGGGTGGCTTTCTCTTATATTTGCTTTTTTTCCTGGTGAGTATTTTCTTTTCTTTTTTTCAGTTCGAGGAGATTGAAATTTGATTTTCTAACTCCCGCCCGTCCGTGAATATCCAGGACTTTTATAAACACATGGAGGGATATCATCTCGTGCCTGTTCATTCGTGTGTCCGTGAACTAGGTCTCTCTTGTGATGTCGACGAAACCGTGAATGTTTGGTTCGGCAGACTTTGCATAAAACGGGGATCCCGCAGTCCTCAGCAATGAGACTCCCAGAAGGCTAAGGCACTACTTCTAACCCGGACACATATCTAAGGAATCCCACACCCACAGCCCAAACATCATACGCACCTACACCATTCACTCCTCACTCACCTCCCCAGCACTCCATCCCTGCCAGAACAAACTATCACAACCCACTCGGACCGAACTAATGGCAGTCCCACCAAAAACCATTCCGAGAAAACGTCGCCAACTCCCCCCACAGATCGAGTCTATCCGAGCCATACACCAGTAGCCAAAGCCGCTACCACCTCCCCATGAGGGCTTCGTACGTAGAAAGCAAACCAGGTGTATACAGGTGAAATTTTGCCGATTCCTATGACCCTTAGCATAAATATGTGATGGTATAACCTGCAGGTAGCAGCACATTGGTAAACTTTTTGCACATGTTTCTGGAAGCTAGGTGGTGAAAGTATACTGCCCTTGTTCACCTGGTTCTTGTTTTTTGTTTTTTTCTCCCTGGAGGTTGGAGGGGGGGTGGGGGGGCTGCCCCCTCGCGAAGGTTTTGCTGTGAAGGGACAATAACCAGTTTGAGTCAATGTTTGCATAGGGATTGTCTTTTTCTAGAGGGGCTACGAAGTTTGCCTGTGGATGGCTGGACCATGATATTATACAGAGTTCTTTCCTATCGCAATCTACCTATCTTCCCACTTGCACCCGCCCCCTGCAGTAGTGAAAGCCTTGGCTTTCTCTATTGGGCATTAGACTTTCATAAATGAATCTCCAATAACGGGGATAGCGAGGGTAAGATTAAACCGATATTCTAAGAGGCAGCCACTCCAGTGTCTAAGTTGGCGGGAAGAATACTTGCATTGTAATTATATCAGAACCCCCACCAATCTTAATTAAATACAAAATCAAGACCCGCCTTCCGCGTCCTGGAGCAACCGCATTTTTTGCTGGCTGGTAATATAGCAACCCACACATAGCGGCTCAGGAACCCAAAACTGATAACTAGAAGGCACTGTAGCGGGATATCATCCACCCGCTTGACCAGACAGTTCAACAATACCACTTCATACCACCGCCGCCACCCCATGTATGTCATAGTCCGCAGGGTGGATCGGACTTTCGGACGTACGGTACCGCCTTGTGCGACTCCAGTCACCACACAAAAAAACATAAATCTGCCAGTGGAACCGAGTCCTTCGCGCTGCATATATTAACGTTGGCAGGTTATGTTTGGCACAGTGGCAGACGATAGAAAGAGAATTCACACGGAACTTAGACACCTCGCTCAGCTCTTCAAATTCGCTCTTAACTAAAACAAAAAAAACTCATGACAGAAACAAGTGTATAAGTAAAACATAAGTAGCACTTCCTGATCCTTCCGTTGATCACCACACCTATCTCCCTATCCCCGCCATGCCTTTAGTCCTCCGTGCACTCCCGTGATAAACAAAGGAAAGACATGGCTATCTAATCTCTTTCAAATCATTAACCATTCTATCTCAATCTCCCAAATCATCAGCAAGTATCTATCCAATCTTTCAGACTCTCCCGCATCTTCCAAAGACAACCACATCCTTCCAACACTGCAAAGGATATAAGTTAGGATTTCCTGTTCCACCTCCGCTAGCTTATAGCTCTCGAGGTTGATAGGACACCCGTTCCCGAGGACTTTCTGTTGGCAAGTAGTGGATATTGCGAGGCTTGCTCTCTTTTCCTACTCTCTCTATCTTTGCTCGTAAACTCATGTATTGAATTGCGGTGCTGTTAGGATTCGTCTGTTGGCCAGTATTATGCTGGGTACAATACGATGTCGTATCATACATCCGGAAGAGTACAGAAATTTCAGCTCTCTCTTGGTCAATCAACCGCGAACGCATATCTGCTATAGTAGCCGCCCAGTTATTTCCGCCCGGTATTTCTAGGGATCTGTTAATTAGTTGGCCTAGACCCCCCTATACGTTTTTCCTCCAGGTCCTCAGTTGGTACGGTAAGTTGTCTATCACTACTACTACTCCCCCCGAGATATATACAATCGAGTGATATACTATGATAATCCACCCAAATATCATACCACACCATAGCTTATAAAATTTTTCCCCTGGCCAGGCCAACACCCCACACGCCCTCCCAAAGCCTAATAACTACCCAAGCACGCCAAAAAAGTCCGCATCCAGCCCTCTGGCATCCCGGGGAGAGCTGTCCTACCTCTTAATCAGGACAGTGCCGTTCTCTGAAATAGCCTGAATTCTTTGCGGAAGGTCACGGGTCGCAGCACCCCCCCCCCCCCCCCCCCCTTTTTTTTTTCTTTCCCCCTTCTCTTCTCTCTGTATCAAAGTTGGTGACTTGGGATGACTGTTGTACCCGTACGAGTACTGTTTGGTTTGGCTTGGGGGTAAACAAGCAGGAACCGATTTGGGATAGAGGTTAGGACACTTTGTCGGGCGATTATTAGATACTAGGGAGCGTTCCGCGATACTAGCACTGCTAGCAACTGCCAGTCTATTCCACTGTTGTGAGACCCTGCCATTGATGGTCCACAAGGTTCCATACGTTTCGCTAACCCTTTCTTCCTTATTATTTGGTGGGGGGGTGGGGGTATCCGAAAACAGCTACAGTATAATAGCCTCTTGCTATTCTATTATCGTTAATAGGTATTGTTCCTGGATATGAGAACTTTACGGACATGGCTATGCTCTACAATATATCATAGTACTTGAATACAGGGAATAGACATGCACAACTGATCACCCGACGATCTAGATGCAATGACCTGCCCCAAGATATTCCTGTGACTCGAGGGCCCCGCGACACAGAAACAGACAATATCCGTTTACTGTACGCTTTGTCTATTCGAGTAAGCTCTTCTATCACACCTACCCGAGTACTTGTACCCCAGGGTGGTCGACCCCACCCCACCAGAAGTATCCGACACGACAGCCAGCAACGTATTTTCCCATCCAGAACTCAATACTCGAGTAAGGTACCGACAATACATGCTCTACCGGTATTCCTCCCCCAAGTCTACGAGTACTGTACTCAAGTACATCCGGCCTTGTCCCCAGCCCTACCACAACCGCACGTCGCACCGCAGCATCGATCCCTGCGGGTATATAGTCTGTGATTATGTCATATATATAAAACACTCACTAATGCCGTGCGTTCCGTGTCTATGATAAGGGCGATGGCAGCATTGCCGCCTACGGGTTTTGCTGCCTGCGTGCTGATTTTCTCCGATTGGAAAAAGTGATCGGTTTGGTCCACCGCGATGCCGAGATGGATGGATGGGAGTTGGAGGATGGGTAGGGAGATCTGAGTGGCGGGGAGCGTTTGGTTTTCTGGGCGTGTGATTGTGCGATACCGGTATGGTACCTCGGGGTTCGGTAGTGGAAGAGCGTCGGTCCCTAAGACGATGTATCGCAGACATATCGAGGTCACTGCTTGTGCTGTAAATAGAGTGAAGTGTTTTGCAGCCCAGGTCGCAAAGTGCAAGAAACAACAGACTTCAGCCCCGAAGAGCACCCATCCTCACCCAAAAACACCGAGAGGGTGTACGAGTACTCAAGTAGAGACTAGAGTTCGAGCTCAAATTAGATCCCCCCCACCTCTCACTTCATAAATTCTCACCATCATCACACCAAACTAACGTCGTGAGCAGTCTGTGCAATCATCGAAGATATCCACCCCGCCCACCCTTGCCCCCCTGCAGCACCACCCGTACTCTAGACAAGTCGACATCCAACCAGAGGAAACGCGCTTAAGTCACCCCAGCTAACCATCAATCCCCATCCCCAATCTGCAATCTCAATCGCCTATCGATAACAATTCGAACAATTCGCTTAGCGCTTGCGAAAGCCAGCCAGCCAGTGGGCAAGATCTTGGAGCTAATTTCCCCGCGGGGGCTGGGGAAATTGCAGTTGTGAAGTCGCTGGAGTGAAAGTGGATGATGAGTGCGGCTCAGTGTTGTTGGTGCAGCAATCAGCTAGGTTTCGTTCTCGCTCGCTGCTTAGTACTACAAGTTACGGACATAAAGAACCCGAACACAGGGATGAGGAATTTGTATGGCAAAATGTCTGTGCGTGTCTGACCGCCCATACAAAATTCGGACTCAAATGTTCGGGTTCTTTATGCCTGTAACTTGTAGTACTCTATGACCGGCAGGTGAAATTATATCATACTTGTGCCCCTCGGATCTACAATACCCAATACCGGTAAGTAACTTTCTGAGCGCAGTAAACGAATCGCGAATATCCCCGCAAATTAATACCCAGTGTTTACCTGTGCAACGCCCTATATAAAGTACTGTACGGTACCCAGGTATGACACGAGCACCTCCCCAGATGATGACGATACTGTACCGTATTCCACCGCCGTCATCAGCTGGCAAGCGAGCAAGCAGGAAACCCACAGCTTCACTCAATCTACCGGTATATATTCACCGTCCATTCATACCAATCTCCCGATCCCAATCTCTACTCCAGTAGCTCGCCCATCGCATCACAACCCCAGACGTGGAATTTATGATACTCGTATCTGGCATCAGGTATCCGAAAAGTGAGGCTGAGTTTTTTTTTTTGTTCTCGCTGGCCGGGCGGCTGTGCAAAAATAGCTGTATTCTCGGATACCCACCCTATCGCTGGAACCCTACCGGTATCCCCAGATACAGCCAGCACCTCATTGTAAAATTTCGTAAAAGTTGTTGCGAAAGGGGGATCTCACTTCCCAATTATTGTCATTATTCCTTTTTCCCCCCTCAGGGCTCGATTGCGCAATACTGTGGTCTTCACTGGTGACCTACGGTACCGTGCCGCATGATATTGAAAGTTTCCCCCAGAAGAATTAGATATACCAGCACCATACTGTACCGGTACTTGAGGACTATGAATTCTCAAGTCCAGTGGCTTGCCAAGTGCTAATTAAACAGAGAGCCCGAAAAAAAGGGGGGGGGAGGGGGCGGGGAAGGGACTTTCCCTAGCTAGTCCTTTCCGGTGACCTCCAGGAAATCAGCGATACGGTGCCGGCCATCTCAAAAGTATATGGATGACTTGGCGCCAAGATTCATACATTCAGTGTGAAATTGCATGTCTTGGCGCCAAGGCTCCTCTATACTTTTGGGCTGGGCAATAACAACTGTGCCTAGTGATAAGTATTTTGCCTTTCGGCCTGGGAGCCCCATCCCAGTGGTCGGCAGTCACATTTTCTCACTCGAAAGTGGTTTCTTCACCTGCGAGTTTTTGCCCTTCTAACGACTTTTTTTTTTCGACCGAGTTCTTCCTGACACCCCTCACCTGGCCCTGCAGGTGGAAATACCCAGAGCTCGGCGGACGCCACATTATGTGACAGAGTATGCTGTGGAACGATGCAGTGGGCCTTTGAAACGGGGGATAATTAACCTTTTTCTTTCTTTTTTTTCCTTTTTTTTTCTTTTTCTCCATGGTTAAAGAGTCAGGCGGGGGTAGTGGTACCAATACTTTTTTTCCCTAATACCACTCGCAGAGACACTTTGCTAGTGTCTCCCACAGATTTACGAGAGTGGTAAGATGGAGCATTGGGTGCTGGGAAAGAGGTTACCGTATTCTGCCGTACAGCGCACCGTGCAATGCGGTACCCGCACCAGGAAAAACGCGAATATGGCGCGCGACACCTGGATGGGGCACATCTTGAGGGGGATTCGAAAGTTCGTGGATTCGCTAAAACAAATTGGGTACGAGTTTAAAGTGCGGTAGGCTCAAGTAGGACTCACTAGTGGCCTGCGTTAATACGGTGCTACTAGAATTTAATTTGGTATAAATGGCTTTGCGTGGCTCAAAAGTACCTACCTCCATGTAAACTATCTCTCCTATATGCCCGGCCAAAACACCATATTTGCGAGAAATTAAACCTTGGAATGGTCCTCTATTGATTCTCTATCAATATAGGATTTTAATATTCTGGAAATGGCTGTGGTGGTCGTCGAGCGTTGCACGTTTCTTGTGGAGGTAGGTTTTTTTTTCGGGCCTAATTTAGGTGTCGTATACCATACTGCACAACTTCTGTCGGTCCGCACGCACCATGGCGGTCAAATTAGCGATTGCATAATAAGCAGCAAGCAAATAACATGGAGACGGCTTGCGAAAGGGGATAGAGATGGCCGATTGAGTTACATTCTCCGAGGGTTATTCCTACCGGTTGTGGGGATTAGCTTTTTTGAGCTCTGATGTCTTTCTGTCTGTCCACCCGCCCGGTCTGGACAGAGGGAGACGAAATGCAGGTGGTGCTCATAGCGGCATCTTGCTCCTCAAGCGGGGGAAAAATGACCATTTTATTCTGATCTTAGCCACCTGGGTCCGATGGCGGAAGGAACAAGACAACACAATTACCGGGCGCATGATGGAATACTGGCAATTTTCATCAATCCCCAAAATCATGGAGGAGGAATGGTGCTTTGAGGAAAGGCCCAGGGCGAGGATCGCGCGGGGCTTTTGCGCCAATTGGCGAGGGGGACGGGTAAGGTTGGTTATGCGGTCTAGTGTGCGAGCAAGTCAGTGCCGATTGTAGTGGGTGATAGATGCGTATATGCGTGGGGCACGGAGGGTCTTCGGCGAAAGGGTGAAAGGATGGATGCTCTGGGGTTGACGTGAGGAAGAAGTTTCTACCGGTATACGGTCCAGCTCGACTGCTACGGGGTTTTATTTTCGCTGATACCTTGTTTCCCGTTGCACGCATAGAGATGCGGGTGGGGATGAGAATTTGTCGCACAGCTCGACATTGCCCAGCGTACAGTGGCAGAAAAAAATTCAAGATCCTGTGCACCAGTACCGTAAAGTAGGAGCATTGCACCACGCCTCACAAAGGATCTGGTGGTGTCGTACCTTGGGCGGCAATTGGTTCGGGGCCCAACTTCATGTTCGGTACCTTGCATATTTTCTTCGTCTCAACGGCCTTGGCTCGAGAGACGGAAGCGACCTTCATCTTCCCTGGACAAGGCGCTGCTTCCCCCTTTGGGAGATATTTGTGGCGGCTCATTTCCTCTGCGAGACCAACACCCTGGTTCACGTCTTTCCCAATTCTGCAAAGTGATCGCAATCCGTGTTTTTTTTTTCTTTTCACCATCTCGCTCTTTGTGTTGCTCTTCTTTTGCGAAATGGGTGGAGGATTTGACTGGTTGGGTCCACCGGGAGTTCCCTGGCTCGGTGACACTCCTATCTGGATAGATTAACAATTTTTCACCCCCCAATGCAAAACCTTGGCAAGTTTGGGTGTTTTGGGTGTTTTACTCGTACGAGTGCGATTGGACTTGGCTTTCAGCTGGCTGTGGTTTTCTTCTTTTCTTTTCGTTTTTCCCGCGCGACTTCGGTGCGGGTCGAGTCTGGGTGTGCTGCTGCTGTGATTCTGCGAGCACAGTCGTGCCTTTCTTTGCTGTGTTGAGGTTGTGAGTGGGTGTGGAAATCAACTGAAATGTTACAAGTACAAGCCCCCCTGTGAAATTACCAGTACCGGTATTCCTTGTGTATTCTTCCATCTTTTTCCATCCGTATTGGAAAAAAAAACCCCCTTTCAGAATTGGTTCTTACTACAGAAGCGAAATGGTCCACCCAGGCGACTCTTTGTGTCCATCAGTCTCTTGGACTTCACTTTAGGGGTATCAGTAAAGGAGCAATGTTTGACCAGGTCCAAGTAGGTTCGGGGGTAGGGAGAGGTACAAATGCCAAGGGATATGCTCTCTACAAGTACCGTACTGTACGAGCGAGTACTGTAGCAGGGATCCGTTGCTGGTTAACCTAATTTAACTGCTCACTACCTTTATTGGGGGCGCATCAACCAAGAGTGGAAAAGGAACATGGACTCCGGACATGGGTCACCGCTTCCCTGCCCTGCGGTAGCTTGACCACCAACAATACAAACCCCCCTTTTTGTGCCATGCCCGACTTGCTGGGCGGTGGGCGACTCTCCTTATTATCTCTCGCCTTTGCCTCATTCCCCCCCCCTTCCTTTCCTTCTCTCCTCCACACGCTCAAAGGTCAACTTTCTCACGTTACAGGGCTTTGCGTATCTTCTAATTCTCCGAACTACCGCTTCACTCTTTCAGCGGGCATTCTTTTCTACTCCAACCTTTGCTATATACCCAAAGGGTAACATTCCTCAATTTTTCTCGGAGTCCTCCTTTCTGGAATTACTCGCGTGTTGATTAGAGAGAAATTCTCTTTTTCCATTTTTCCATTTTTCCGCTTCGTTCTTCGATATGAGGTATTCATTGCTCCTTGCGGCTACTACTTGGCTTTCTAGTCCGGCCTTTGCTCGGGGACACCAGCACCGCCGCCATGCTCATCCGGCTGCTTTGGCTCCCCACGGTGAGTGTGAGGTTACTCCCGCTCAGTGCACAACCTACACGAGCTCAATTTTGGTCCCTATCGGTGAGTACTTGCTCAATTCCTATTCAATTGAGTGGCGGTGGTAATAATTTGATACCAGGAACGGTCCCCGCAAGTGGCTCTTCGACCGTTAAGCAGACCATGACCGTGGTCCCAGTTGTTGAGCCAACCACCACCATCAAGAGCACGCTGACATACACGTCTACTACAACAAACGTGGTTACTGTCACCAAGCCCAAGTCCTCGAGCATCAAGCCCTCGAGCGTGGTTTCGGTTCCGGCTCCGGCTGTCCCTACTCCGATAGTCACTGTTTGTCCGACGCCCGGCGTTTACACCATCCCAGCCAAGACAGTTGTCTTGACAAACACCGAGACTGTCTGCGTTCCCGAGACTACCCCGTTGCCTCCTGGAACTCATACTATTGGAGGCGTTACTACCGTTGTTCAGACTGCCACCACTGTTGTTTGCCCGATTGCTGCCGTCGAGACTGCCGGTGATGTTACCATTAGCAAGGTCGTTATGACCACCTATATCTGCCCCACCGCTGGTACATACACTATTGGTGCTTTCACCACCGCCGTGACTGGAACCGCCACTGTCCCTTGCACGTACCCAGTCCCAACCGCATATCCTCCCGGAACCTACACTCAGCCTGAGGTTGTTACCACTGTCACTGTCACCAACGCTGTTGTTGTTTGCCCATACACCACTAACGGACTTCCCACTTCGGCCCCGGCGGCTCCCAGTGCCCCGGCTCCCACAACCGGCGCCCCAGCTCCTACAACCAGCGCTCCGGCTCCTGTTAGCACTATCGCCCCTAGCAATGTCCCCGTTGCGTCTGTCTCTGCTACCTCCGTCTCTTCATCTGCTGCTCCTTCGAGCTCGGTATCAACTAGCAAGTTGACTCCTGGCGGTGGTCTCTGGGCCATGGCTTACTCTCCATACAGCAACAATGGTGGCTGCAAGGGTGCTTCTGAAGTCGCTTCTGATATTGCCGACATCGCTTCCAAAGGGTTTAAGAACGTCCGTCTCTACTCCTCTGACTGTGATGGTCTCCAGAACGTCGGATCTGCCTGCGAGGCCCACGGTCTTGGCATTATTCTCGGGGTCTTCATTAAGGCTGGTGGAATCTCCACTGCTGATGAGCAGGTGAAGGATATCCTCTCATGGAAGAAATTCAACTTGGTCGTCCTCTTCGTTGTCGGTAACGAGGCTGTGTTCAATGGGTTCTGCTCTGCTGAGGATTTGGCTGCCTATATCGTTAAGGTTAAGGGTCAACTTCAGGGCGCTGGATACACGGGACCGGTCACCACCACTGAGACTCTCAACATCATCCAAGGTCACGGTAGCACTCTTTGCAGTGTTATGGATGTTGTCGGTGTTAATGTTCAGTCCTTTTTCGACAGTGGCATCACTGCCGACAAGGCTGGTGAGTTTGTGAAGAGTCAACTCAAGCTCGCCTCCGGTAAGATGGCCCTAATTCTCTTTATTACGAGTTATTACTAATCAATTGTTATTTTCTCTTATTACAGAGGTCTGTGGTGGAAAGACGGGATATGTTCTTGAAGCCGGATGGCCTTCTGCAGGTCAGCCCAATGGAAATGCCGTTCCTGGTGCCGCTGAGCAGAAGGCTGCCATCGCTTCCATTGCCAAAGAGTTACCTGGCCAGGTTTCTTTCTTCAGCTACCTGAACGACTTGTGGAAGGCGCCTGGTGCCTTTGGTGTTGAACCCAATTTTGGGTGCGGTGGTCTTTTCTGAACGATTTTGCTCGCAAGGAGTTTTGCATGTACGACTCAGCTTCTTTGATACAATAATTTACCTCATTACTATTTACTTGTCCTTTTCCCCTTTTGTACTTGTGCAGTGAGCGATCGTGGTTTTCGGGGTTATATTGATGAATTTTCTTTGGGTTTTATACGCTTTTTTCCTTTTCTGAGCTTCGCTTTGTCCTGTCTGGGGAGGTATCGCACAGTTTTACCAAAAACGCGGCGCAGTGGGAGTGTAATTTGTATGAGTTGTCCGGTGTAATGGAGCTCACAAATGGGGTACGGTACATAATATTTGGAAGGGATGAGTTCATTTGCCCTTTCTAACCATCTAAGTGTTAAGTTTTGAAAGGCAATCCGTGCAAGTGACTGGGTAGGGAGCGCATTGCAGATTTGAGCCCAGTTAAAGTTTCTAGCTTTGATTCGCCTGTAGAGCGAGTACGGTAAGCTGCCTGTAGAGCGCTTGCTAATGTCAAAAGTATCAAAGTCTTGGGATATCTCAGGCCAAACAATGCCAAAATTTCCGGATACTTTGATTTTGGCAAGCAGAGCGACACTTGCACCCTACTAGCGGGGGGGGGGTTTTTCTTTTTTTTAAAAAAAAGTTTGTTATACGCCTTGAGCCCAGATTACGGCAGCTCCCACAAAATCTGGCGCGAATAGCGCCCTCGGTTATTTCCATACCGGTATTCGCATCCCGTTCCGGGGAAAGAAAAACTGCTACTACATTATGTCTCTATCGGTATCTTACTCAGACTACAATACCCAGCCTGCCTGTGACGCATACTTTGGCGATATATAGTATACTTGATCTTCCATCGGGCATTTTGCACCAACGTCCCGCGATTAACTTGCGCCTTTGCGAAGAAGGAAGGAAGGAAGGAACTAAGGAAGGAAGGAAAGGACCGCTCTCACAGCGCCGGGATTTTACCGACTTCTTTCTAGTAGCGGCGTTCAGGTTCGTAGTGTCTGTGCGTGCTGTGCTGCGCTGTATAACTACAATACCGCGGTGCTGTGTTGTTTGTTGGCTGCACGCCGCACCGGTGTGGATTTTTGAGATTTTTCAAGAGGAGGCGGGGGCTGGTGAGGTTTGTCTGTCTGTCTGTCTGTCCGCCTGTCTGTCCGCCTGTACTCTACCGTACTAGACTAGACGGTGCTGGGCTGGTATAAATAAGCGGATGAGTGAGTGAGTGAGTGAGTGAGTGGAGTAAAGTAAGCATGATAACTCGGGAAACATAGCCCATATACAGGTATCATACCGCCATAGGGATTTGTTTGTTTGTTTGTTTGTTTGTTTGTGTGATACGTAATGTGCAGAAATAGTCCCTCCAATTCTACAAGCACACTTCAAGTAAGTAATAAGTCAAGTGAGTGAGGCAGTGAGCGTAGTGCTATACAAATACAATGCTGCGGATTATATTTCTGGGTGTTGTCTACGGTGCGCTGTTAGCCATCCACCCACCCTTACTACCGGTATAGCTGGCAGGTACAGACTGAAGCTATCGGGTAGGTATATACCGGTAACAATGTGGGGAATTGGTTATTCGGGGGAAGGATCGGAATGCCGTTGTAGCTGTGGTTAGGCGTGTCGAGTTGGTCGTGGTTGGATTTTGGAGATGTGGAATTTATTACACCATAGAAAGGTAAAGAGTAGGTAGGTGCGCGGGATGTCTTCCAATAGACTTGTGGCAGTGGCATTGGTCGGATTTGTTACAGCACTATGGTACCCGTGTCAGGGAAAGACAGCGAGGGGCACAGCACAATCCAATCCAATCCAATCCGCTGTACTATGCCTCCATCCAATCCAGCTGCAGCGAAATCAACTCATTATCATGCCCACGGTGCGTGTAGCCGGCATAAAGTCTCTGAGAATGAGACTGGGTTTTTTTCTCTTGTTGAGCGGTTGTGTGGCAATTGCCGTATTTTCGGATACTTTGTTGCACAAGTTAATACAAGCAATCCCGCAGACAAACCCGTCCCGAAATTACAATTTCACTTTACCTCACCCCATATCCGCCTCCACACTCCAGAGCGGTTGGGCTAAAAAGAATATCACTCCCATTAAAATGCTCCTAAATACTTCATGTTTTGGCCTTCCTTTCTTTGCCTTCCTTCTTTCCCCCTTTCCCTCTCCCCCTTCCTTCCCTCCCCATCCCTCCGACCTTCCGCACAATTACAAATAGAAGAAATAAGAGAGAAAAGAAAAAAAGTCAATATCACAAAGGTATATACTCCCATTCGATCGACCAACCACGCATTGTAAATAAAAAAAACTGGGCATGATGAGCGTAAAAACGAGAGGAGAATGGAATCAAAGGAAAGCATAACTCCCTAATTAGTCTAGCTGGCTATCTTCCACTGTACTCGTACAATAACGCAATGAACGAAAGCGGGACCGACAGGGTTCGGAGCAATGGGGTATGGTATGAAAGCAGCAAGTTTTACAAAAAATGGTCATTAAGTGGATGGATGAGGAAATAAACAAAATGGGATGAAACAAAATCTACACGCCTTGATACTCTCCCTCGTATCCCTGTTGATGGCTCCAAGAGCCAGCGGGTTGAGGAGCCCAGCCGGATTGTGGGAGCCGTTGACGACGTTCTGTATTCTTGTTAGCATCACATCTTGCGCCATTTTTTTTGGGGGGGGGGGACGAGCCTCTCTCGAAATCCGCCCATCGCTTCATAACAATCTTGCTCGAGTCAAACTCTCCTTCATACTCGATACCGGCCTTCTTCGTCGTCTCGCCCGCGACCTTCCGAGTATCACCCCAGGAGAAGTCATCGAATTTCCAGAAGGCGTATGACGGCAGGATTAAATTCCACACGGGTAGCGAAATGAGGTAAATCAACATCCAAAGGACATACGACCAGCGGTGGGCGGTGAGGACAATCAAGACGGCAGGTAGACCAAGAATGAGCGCGAGGAGGACAAGCGGGATGACAGGTATTGGCCTCTTAACAAACGAGATGATAACCAGGTAGAATGTGAAGGTGATAGCAGCGGGGAGGACAAGCGTTCCGATCAATTCGATGAAGACGACGAACTGCATAGAGAAGCAGAATGTTCCGCAAAGATCCCGGACGAGAACTAGTTCCATGAGATTGTGCACAGTCGAGTTGATCCATCTACGTCTCTGCGAGAGGAGAACCTTGAATTCATCCGGTACAATGGTTTTGCAAACGGCCTGAGGAACGAAAACCTGCTTGCGCTTGGGGAAGGTCTTCAGCATCAAGGTCGACAAGTAACGATCCTCTCCAAGAAGTAACAAGTTCTTCTTGTGCAAGGTGTCAACAACATTCTCAGAGTAGTGCTCAACGACATCGGGATTGGCCAGGATAGGGACCCAGTAGTTCTGACCACCCTTCGGAGTCTTAATACGGTACATACAGAAACATCCGGGAAGACAGGTGACACCACCAAAGACAGACTCGAAAGCCTTAGTCAAATGATGAGAGATAAAGTACTCAAAGACCTGAATCATAGAAACCCAACTTCCAGTTTTGTTGGCAATCTTGGTCTCCCCGCAAAGTCCCATGATATCGGGGTCGTGGACCATAGCAGCGATCATGTGAGTGAGCGAATCCGGGAAAACTTTAGTATCGGCATCAACCATAAGCACTATTTCGTAATAGTCAGGGGATATTCCAGTGATCTTCCAAATGCCATTAAACATCTCGAACTCCAGTTCCGTCATACGCTCGTCGAACATAACCTTTTGGAGGAAGGACATGAGGATGATCTGAGAGTCACGTTTGCCACGATTTCCAGCTTTTCCCCCGCCCTCTTCATCCGGAGTTCCGCATTTGACGACGACAAGCATAGGTATTCTTTGTTGCTTCTCAGGAGGGATTTGAGAATCCACTCCGTAGTCGTAGAAACCAGCATAGACCTTAGCCATGTTGTGGCGCTTGGTGCCAGAGGCAACAGCAACATACGAGAATCCTTGAACGGCCTCAGGGTGAACAGCATGATCCTTCATCATGGACAAGATAATTTCCGGAGTGGTCTTGTCTTCGCCATGTCCCTTGATCATACCATCGCAAACAATCAACATGAGCTTGTGACTATTGGGGTAATCCGTAGTTGCGATTGAGTCTAATGTAGTTCTGACGCCTTGCTCTCCCTCGGAGTAACAAGTGATAAGGCACAAGGCGTGGGCAAGCGGGAATCCGAATGGCTGATATTCAGGTGGTGGCTGAGGTACAACAGCTTCGTGAATGAAACCGGCGGGTCCAGGTCCGTCAACTTCAGAGTAAACACTGAGCCGTTCGCCGGGCTGGCCGCCATGGCTAGGGCTTAGAAGGTTCGATCCAGGCATCTCGGGTATCATCCCATTCAGGCTTCCTTTAGATCCGCTTTGACCAACTTGTTGATACATGGCTTGACCAGGTGGTAATAATCTCGCAGTAGAACTCTGGGAACCCATAGTGGTAGGGAAAGGTCTATGACGGCTTTGAGGCCTCTCTTGAGTATAAGGGCTGGTGAATCTGCTAGTCGTTGGCAGAAAGCTCCCTCTCTTAGAAGGGCGATCTCCAGCGGGGGCATTTGCATCCTTCAGCTTTGGTGGAGGGCGGTAGATATCATCCGACCACTCTTCAATCTCGTTCCTTCGTTTCTTCATATCCCCCCTCACATCACTAGCTCTAGCGGCTCCCAACCTCCAACTCAAAAACCATCCGAAGAACAAGGCAAGCAAAAACTTGATGAGAACAATGCTAACGATAAAGACCAAAGACACGTAGAGAACGACCTTGGAGGCGATACAACCGACACTTTCAGCATCGACACTCCCAACGCGAATGATTTCCGACAAACATTTTACGAGCCTCTTCTGGGCGGCACCTTGGAAGAGATGGGTGACATCAGTTCCACGAAGCTTGGGGTCTTGGCGGAACTCGTCGAACTGAGACGGATATTGAAGCTGACTTTTATCTAACCAGTTGAGAAGGTCGAGGTCTAACACGCTGGTCGAATAGACTAGAAGATTTCTAGAGCTGTTCTTGATGTCGTTCCATGTGAAGTAAACCTCAGTACCCTTGTTGAGATTGTAGTACGCCTGTCTTGCAGTACCACTAGTATGGCAGGCATATCCGATGTATTTCTGATCGGTCATGTTCAGGTTCGGCTTTGTAGACCCATCCTGATTGAAAACCCTGCAAGGGAAATACCAAGCCATTCCACCACTGGAATCGGTGGGTATCACCGATCCTTCAGCGGGAGTGATCAGTCCCTTGCACTGGCCATTGACATTCTGGAATAAGAACGATGCATCTTTCCCCCCATTCTTATCGGGGAGGTCGTACAGAACGTTAGTACCATCGGGGAAATCGATAGTGGCTGGATGTTTCGACCCGGAGAGGTTGTAGGCTCGCCCGTGAATGATCATGAATCCACTGCCGATGTGATTGGCCTTTGAGCGTTGTTCGGGAGATCCGCAAACCGCTTGTGTAAAACCGAAGGTAAGGAAACCGACAAACGCGCAAATGAGAAGAATGATACTGATGAGACCCATTTTCTCTCTCCACGCTCGCTGCTGCGCCTTGGCAGGCTTACCAAAGCACTTCAAAACTGCACCTGGGCACCAAAAAGTAATAATAGCACAGTAAACGTTCCACAACGAAGGCGGACGAACAGCGTCATCTTGCCTCTTCAGCTTCTCCTTCTCGTCCAATGAATGCCTCTTCGAATGCGCTCTAACCAATTTCTTCGAAGTATTCCTTCTGGGCACAGCCTCCATCCCATCCTCCGAGTATCTCGGATTTGACTGAATTGGTCGAGTCAGACTCTTGAGATCGGTTGAATCTGTTGAGGCATGCGACGCGGCCTCCGTACGGTCTTCGACTATGGGATCGTTACCTGTTGTCGAAGGAAGCACATTCATATTCTGTCGCTGCGCATGTTGCCGGTAGTAGTAATTTGGGTGATCCCTATCAATTCTATTCCGCTCCGGTCTAATCAAGCTCCTTTTTCGTCCGAAATCGGGCCCTGGAGTACCAGTAGACATATATGAGTCCAAGGGTCCTGGCATCCCACCAGCCTGAGGTCCATCACCCATCGGTAACGTTGGCCTTCTCGAGAGAGGACTGCTATACTGTTGTTCATCGGAGTAGTATCCGGGTCCGGTTTCTACATCGTTCAGCCGGTGATGTCGCCCAGAGCCCCTATGCCCAGGTGATGTTGGTTCGGGTCGCTGAGGTAGCGACATGACAAAGCGTTGAAGAGGATCTAACCGAACAATAGAAAAATTAGTAGGGTTGTTAGATTCCGCGACTAGTAGTTAAAACAGTCGGACAACTCACGACAAAACGAAAGACTCAGGGAAGTCCTCCAATCCCAGGTCTCTCAACCAGTCGCAGACACAAACGAATGTACAAACTCCGGTAACCCGTTGTCACCGTCAGTGATGGTAATTATCAGTAGCGAGGGCTTCTACTCCCTCACTACGCCCCTTTAATCACCGGGATCCAAACAAACGAACAAGTAAACACACACCAACAAACAACCGTTTCAATCCTGCCTTATCGGGAGCGAACGAAGATAGCGAGGGTGATGGTGGAGAGGAAAAAAATCAGGGTAGAAGGATGGAGAACCCCAACAGCCGTAACTGAGGAGGGGACAAGTGCCGGTAAGCGGGGAGAGTAAGAGAGAAAAGGAAACCAGGTGATGGTGGATAAATTAGGAGAAGATTTCGGGGGGGGGGGATTGGGGGAGGGGGATGAGGACGAGGGAGCACAGGTCGGTGACAGGGGAGCAGGAAGTGAATGCGACAAGCAGGCAAGCGACCAGGCAAACAAACACGGGACAGGAAGGAACTAAACAAGAAAGAGAACGAGTGAGAGTGGGTGAGATGGATAGCGAACGGTAACGAATGAGAATGAAAGGAACCGCGGCGGCGGAGGAGGAGGGTTAGAACGAAGGGTACGTACGAGTAGAGGAAAAAGGAAGGGGAGGGGGAATACCGGTATTGGTATAATACGAGTGTAGGGAGCACGAAAGTTGAGGAAGGAAAAACCTTGATTTGGTCTTGTCCACCCTTCCTCTCTCAATTGGAAGAAATCCTTGCCCACTCTTCCCACCCGCAACCCGCATTCGAGTTAAAGGGGTCGAGCGCTATTATTAGAAAGACAAGTGTTGCTACGGGAACGAGATGGTGCCAAAAACTTTATTTACCGTCTCAGACCACCCAATGTGGCTTGCCAAGACTGTAGCCCTATTGTCTCCAATTACCGAAGGCGGTTCTCTACGAGGGAAAAACAATACCGGTAGGCTGATGCTGCTGTTTGAGGTCAGTGCATCTCAGCCTCAATTACCCTGCGAAACGTGGTTTATTTTGGCATATACCGTGTTGGCTGCATCGAATTCGTCGGAATGGTGCATTGCCATTCCACTCACCTTTTTCTCATTCCCATATTCTCATGTCAACAAAATATCTGCTCCGGAATCGTCGCAGAGCATCTCGTGTAAATTGCGAAGGGTGGATGTATGGTTTGTTGAATTTCCCTGCGCTAACTATTGTTGTTCGTTGAGCTGTTGGTCATCTAGAATCACTCGATAACGGGAGGGACCGTGCGCGAAACACTCTGTCTTTTACTAGGGGCAAGGGTAGGGATAGGAACTTTTGTGCCATTAACCATCTATAAACACTTTCAGACTATCCGCTCGTATTCCAATAGCTCTTGAACTGCTATTTTTTCTCCTCTTCAGGCGCTAAACCACCAGTGGTTGGTAACCCAACAAACAGCTTGAAACTGTCGTACAATAGCCATTGCATGCCAGTCAAAGTGCCGATCATGACGATTCTGACCGGCAAGCCATTCCAGAGTCCTGCGGGTCCGATTTCTCCATATATTCTCTTCATAGAAGCACCGAAAGCCTCGCCGGGCTGGCGATTTGCGTTAAGCTTTGAGACCATTACGTCTGCGGGATGGGAGACCTTGGTGGAGTTAGTATATGGCTGAAAAGAGGTAAGAGGGATGGGAGATGATTACAATCGCGCAGAGGATACCGGCGATATAACCTCCCGCAAACGACACCGTCGTCTGAACTCCGGTTCCATACTGATCTTTACTCTTAGGAAGGTAGTTATAAATCATTTCCACCGTGGTTTCGAAAGACGCAAACTTCATCATGGTATCTAGCGCATTGTCAGCACTCTGCTCCCCCAGTCATTGCCCGGGGTAGGAATACTTACAAGGAATCTGCCTCCCCCATAACGGGTACAATCCCTTATACAGCCCCCCAAACCCTTCCTTCGCAACAACGCTCTTCAGTCCATCCGTAGTGCCCTTAAACTCTGGCGGAATCGTAGTCTGCATTCTAACCTTAACAGACTCGAGCGGACACAACGCGATATCAGCAATGAACTCAGCGCTCGCCGATCCCGCCAGATAAATCGCCGTCTTATACCTCGCCGCCTTCTCCGGCCCTGCAAGGTCCGAGTAGAATTTCTTGAAGAACTCGTAGCCACCGTACTTTAGGCCTCCCTGGACACAGTAGCCAAAGAACGTTGGTGACCAGCCTGTGAAGATGCCACGGATGCCCTCTGCACTCGAGATTGTGCGCCAGGCTTGGATGTTTGAGCGGTAGAGCTTTGGGTCTACCTGTCGGCGGCATTTTACCAGGTCGAGGGGGGTGACAGCGGTGTGCGTTAGGCCCTGGGGTATATTAGTTCCGTTCGTGGTGCTGCTTGATGGAAGATGGGGGGAGGGAGGCATACGCAAGCTAGGATTCCACCAATAGTGCAAGCTGCATAGAACTTCGGGGAATACATGTCTATCTTCCCCGTCTTCTTTTGTGCCGCCTCTGAAGCATGTCGAAACTCTGCCTGGGCTTCTTTCCCTAGCTTCTTAGCTTCTTCGGAGATGGATGCATATGGATACAACGATGCGGCCGAGGGCCCAAGCCGTGGTGTCTTCTGGGGAACAGCGACGGAGAATGGTGTCGACGGGAAGACTACCGAGAGGGTGTCATATGTAGGTGTAACCGGCCCGGACATATCGGCAATAGTTAGATGAGAGCCTTGGGCGTCAATGGACGGAGCAGAAGAGGGGGAAAGGAAGTTTGGTGTCGGGAGGCAATTTATCACTAATTATCCTATTATTTAAATACCCGCGAATGGTATTATCATAGTAGGAGGGGAGGCTATTTATCGGGCACAGGGCGGGGGAGATACTGATGCATTGATGTGACGTCACTGCTCCTGTGTTATCAGAACCACAGAAGCTCGTTGCTACGATACTGCCGCTATCCATACTTCCGGTCTGCCTCACTGGTTCCGAGTTCCGAGAAATCTTGCATAGGCACTGGAGGTCACTTAATTCCGAGCTGCTTCACACTCACGGTAAATTGAGCCCTTTCACAATTCTCCCATTTGGGTGCGCCTTGCATAGCTGCTGCTGGGGTACTGTACTCGAGCACTTTGTCTGCACCGATGGGGCTTGCTCGGGCGATGACGAATTATGTTGCTGGTATTCTCACCCTATCTTTCATCTGCAGTATGGGGCCTGGTTCTTGGAGCAAAGAGCTTACACGAGTGGAGTGATTGAGGAACGTATATTGATGGAATATTTAAAAGTAACTGCAGATATAAGGAAGGGGTGGCCTAAGGATATTGGTCAATGGGCTCGTTAATTTCTAGTGATTCATGCTTCATAAGCCCTAGAGTTCCTACTCAGTTTTTCGGTAGTGCAAACCATATCGGGGTATTCGGAGAAGGTATTTGTGGGCACCTCGATGCGTTTGGGGTCTGGTTACTGCGCTCGAGTGGGGTTTCGGGCTTTCATGGGGTCAGGGTTCGCTTTCGGGATACCGGTGCCAGTGGTTGGTACAGTACGGCCGTACCAATAGCTTCGGTTGGTGTTACTGTTGTGGGTACAGTATGATAGTATTCCGCCGTTTCCAGTTGGGCTAATACTTTTATTGCTTAGGGCCAAACCCCGAGGTCTGTGGTTTCCGCATCGTTAAACACAGTCCGCTGGGGCGTGAATCATAAAGAATGTAGAATGTTTTTGCAGAGCTTGACGCCTACCGCTGCAGCGGCAAAGTCATGACATGTACTGTGCGCCCTTGCCAATATACATACAAAGGCACCCCAAAAAGAAAGAGCAAAAGGAGAAAGAAAGTGAAGAATGGGGGTAAAAAAAAACACATTATTTTAGCGAGCAAACAGACGGGAAAGCTGTAACCTGGAAAAGCCCAGCACAACGCGATATCCCGATTCACATTCCAATCCTATAGGGTGAAACTAAGCAGGCCTCCTCTTAGTAAACTCCTCCAAATCGCCCCTAGTTGCAACGCCCAGAACAAACCTCCTCCCGTCATCCGTAATGACAGCAAACTCCTCTTTCTTCAGGAACTCTTCGAGTTCTTCTAGCGCAGTATCTGGCGTAATAACCTTATACACGTTCCCCTTCTTGCGGTCGAACCTGTTCATGACTTTGCTGACGGGGTCGGAGAGTTTAATGTCGCCCTCGGAGGGTGGCCGTAAGAGCGATTCGATCTTTGGGACAGAGAGGTAGCCGAGGAGAGCACGGGTAGTGGAAGATGTCACAGTGAGTTGCGAGTAGTCGCGGTCGTGGGCCATTGCTAGTGCCGTTGAGATCGGGGTCGAGGGTGAGATGCTTAGTGCTGGGGGAAGGTCTAGGTCTTCAACTGTTGCCTGGGGTGGTTGTTAGTTTAGACTTCCATGGGAGGAGGGTGGGGGAGCGGGGGTATTTACCCCTCTGTATTTGGCTGCGGAAGAAGAGGCCATGATGGTTGATTTTGAGGATTTGATTATGACTGGAAAAATGTGCAGAACACGTGAACCGTTTGGTGGGATTGAGACTGGTATGGTGTGTGGATGGAGGGGCAGAGTTCTGGAGACTTGGCATGCCCCACCATGTTCCTGATGAGTAAGCTGGATCTGAGTCTGGGCAGGAGAGGAAGAACTTGGGTTTTTAGCGAGATTTTTAACGGCAGAGGGTGTTGATGAGAGGGAGAGAAGGTGTTTAGCAGCTTGGATGTCAAAGGGGTATGAAGAAGAAGCATCTTGGTCGAGTGATTTCGCTTCTCGAAGGTGTGTGTTCGTGGGTTCATGGCTTCCTGCTTGTGGAAATTTTGCTATGAGAGTGGGCTGCGGGCATATTTGCAAAATAAAACATTTTACCCCTTGGATCCAGAGGCTATGCAGAGTGTGAAGGTAGGATAGGCAATATACATTGTTTGATAGGGAGCCCAGGAACTCTGTTTCGTCTGATATCAGGCCTGCGTTTTGAATCTCCATATCTTCTGCTATCATCTGTCATGCAACTGCAAGGCTCCTCACCTGCTCCTTAACTAGGGCGGCTCAAATTCCCTATCATGCTCTAATTTCGGGTTGAAAAGGTCCCAAAAATATCGCGATTATTCCCAGTCGATCACATTTATTTCGTAGCTATTGATACCTCAAGATTAGCCCCTCTCTCTTTTGTCTTGAACGCCTCCGATACTCTGCACTTGTGGCGGAGAGACCCCCCCATGAGAGACCTCCTCATACACCCCGCCAGAACCCTACACGATGTTTCCCCTTCTTAGGGTGTACTGGGACGGGGGATTATGTTTGCCAAGCAGGATCGGGGGGCTACTGTAGCGGTTTTCGGGTCGGTAATTATGAATGGTTCCTGGGTAGTTCGTGGATGAGGTGGTGGAAAGTGATGTTGGCTTTGCACTATTTGGCGATTTCTTCTCTGCATGTTGGATCTCCGAGGTACGTACTGTAGCTAGGCACCATCAGCACTCTAAGGGCAAAAAGGCAAGTAGAGGAAACAGCTAGGGAATCACATTATAGTCATAGGACCCAACTGCTCCAGCATTGGAAAATAATCTGCGGCGGGTAGCCACTATAGCGGTGGTATGATCAGCGGCGGTAGCGATTTATCAGGTTTAGACCTGCCGATGCGTTGGTAGCAGTAGTGGTCATGGCGGAATTAGGTGCGGTAGGGGCGGCCATGGTTGGTTCGTCGAAGAATGGTGGAAGGCCAGGGTGAGTTTAAGAGGGAGAAATCATTCAGATTGGAAGGTAACTGTTGTGCGTGCCGTAACGCGAGTAGGAAAGGTTCAGGCACGGTACAATACTGTCGGTCACGTGGATGACTATGGTGGAAAATACGCCGGAACACAGAGACTATCGTGAATGTTTGATACCATTACTTTTATTAGTTTAGCTCCATAGGAAAGGACTACTTGAGGAGGAGAGAGCAGTGTCTGTCTGCATCGATCCAAGGACCATCCTCATCCGCCCCTTTTCCATCAATGTTCATCGTGGTTTTTCTCTGACTTTTATCTCGCTTGACCTTGGCTGTTGAACTGTGAGAAAGTGAGACGAATTTGCTTTCCTTCGGAAGTGCCTATTCCCCACCAAAAGAACGCCTTGACCGGAAGAGATAGGATAATACGGTATCATACCATACCAACAAAAGGGTTTTGATGCACAATGGCCTGGGCGCCAAGAGCCGCCCGTGTCCTTACCGCTTTTTGTAGAACCGTTTTTTTATATCCGTATGTTTCTGAGATGATGTTGTCGATGTCTTGCTTTCTCACTTTTCGTGCAAGTATTAGAGAAATGGAACCATTGGTGGGCGGTATTTGGTTCGAGCGAGGAGAGGAAGTGCAGTTCGGGAGCTTAATGCAAATGTACAGTACCAGATCTACTGATTAAATTCTCGCAGTCCATCCTGGGCTGTGTTAGTCCCAGCCTATTTAGTTATCGTATTGCCGAAACTTCGGCGTAAAGATGGATTATGATTGAGTGGTGCTAGCTGTTCAAAAATGGCCTGTGAGGATTCGCTCTTGAGGTCGGATTCTGCTGTCTAACTGAGCTAGAATTAACTCATCTTGGGGTGGGAGTAGCGAATTTGAATAGTAGGTACGACCCTGAGCGATAGGGTGAGGCGGGATAAGTTGCCATGGGAGTGTTTTGGCTAACCACAAATTTACTGCAGTATTTTGCCCTTGGTTGTTCGTATCTCATGGAAATCTGGGATTTTCCCTTCAAAGATCCTGGGCGGCCATTATAGTATGGGAAACCTAAGGCAACCAAACTCACTGTTGTGAAAATTTCGTTTTTTATGGCAAACGTTTTCCCTAGTTTTCACCTTTTAAGAGCTATCCTAAGCATCATTGGCTTTCCTCATACTTTGGTGGCGTGCCTTTTGTCGCATCTTGTAGTATTCTATCGTGAAGAGTCACTTGTGTATACTATATTGTGCCATTATATTAAGTAGAGGTGTAGTAGGAATATATCCTATAGAGGCATCTGATCCGACTCTTCTCAATCCCCTTCATTTAATTCTACCAACTTCACTACCGGGTATAATATTGGGTGTGTTGATTGTGGCGCCGTTCTCTGAGCCTAGCATAAATACTACCTTTAAGGATTCTGTAATGTTCCATCTACCATCTTGAAGTAAATGCCACCTACCTGAAGCGGTCCTATAGGTTTTATATGAGGAACTGTTTGGATACAGATCATAAAAGCTTATGGGGACACTCATTTGCAGCTATAATATTGTACTGATTATCATCTGCTATGGTGTGTCAAAAGAGCTCTCTGCTTCAAATAGATAGTTGCTGTTAGAACTTAAATACTAAACCAGCCCTCAGATGTTGGAGTTCCTTTCAAAAACATAATATGTTAGTAAGATCTAGCACTTTTTATTTATTTCTATCCTAAGCTGAAGCTGCGAGAGTCAGCTTTTGCGGTCCTTTTCCCCTCCGTCTGGTGGGGGGGTGATTTTGGATGTGCTGGCATGAAGTTCAATTATTTGGGCTATTGTAGCAGACCCAAGGATTCTGGTGAAGTATGAGACGATGTTACTTGACTCCTTATGCTGTGCTATGAATATGTATTTGTTTCTTTGTTTTTCCTAGAAGTTTGTTGCGAAATTGCCTGCACAACCGGGCGTGCCGTGAGTTTCGTTCACTAGTAGCTGTGGCAGGGTACTGGTTGAGCTGAGAGCTTTGAAGAAGAAGAAAAAGCCGGTGATTAGGGAACCCATAATGGTGCAATAGAGGAGCACTACAACGCGCTGCAGGTGATATGCGGGACTAACTGTGGGGAACTAACAATAGGGCTGGAGAAGGGGGTCGGCCTTATTTTGCATCTGGGTCGCTCTTGGTTCATTACCATTCCAGCTTTTCTGGCTGTCCTAAAGGGCACCGCCTAACTAGAGACTAATGTGGAAACTCTTAGACCAATGTCACTAAGGAGGGATTACAGGTGCGTATCTAGGTTCCGAGGAAGAGATAAATTGGTCATTCACTGCTGCGGATCTATCGCACCAGAGTGAGCTCTAAATATTTCTCATTATGGTGGGAGGCCGAGAAGACGAATCCTATATTCTTATTGTATGCTCATTCTACACAGCCGTGGGTATAGACTCCTATTTACGCAGCGGTTACCCTTCCCTTCTTTGCTCGCCCATGAATAACCTCAGATTTACAGAGATTGGTTCTTCCTGCACAGGGTTCCACCCCCGGCCGATATCCGGCCGACGTCCCGTTATCTCTGGCTTACCAGAGCCCTCAAGGCCCTTTCGAATATACCAGTCCGGCACATATATCTCCCTCCCCCAGGCTTCGGATGTCAGCAAAGCCGGAATCCTAGGATACGTCACCAGGGAAAACAAGCAAGGAAAAATGACAAAATAATGGAGGGGACCCAAGCGGTCATTGGTGATTTACAGAAATTAGATTGGAGGGCGCGCTGGGAAGTGCCCATTTCTAGAATTGGCCTGTAACTTTTACACGCCCCTCGGTCCCGCATCTTAAAGATTCTTAGGTGGCTCTTGCTAGCTGGAGGGATATTACGATACCTCGTAATTTTTTATTATAAAGAGAGGATATACACGGGTGGGATCCTTAAAGAATCGTTGAGTATTAGGCACTATGGGCACCCCCTGATTTAACTCTCCACCTAGCATCTGCCTTGAACTCTAGAGAAATACAGAATATTCCTGATTACTATTGGCCCCACAAATCATCAATAGGAGATATTCCTAGAACATGCACGGATGTGTCTAGAGAATCTATTCACTCTATGGTTTTTTTGCTTGTCGATTTCGGCTATCGGAGCAGTTCGAGCCCGAGCTTACTTTTTTAGTCATGTCAGGTCACTCGCCTTGGCCAGGTGTGCCTTTTTTTTCTTTCGAGGAAGCCTGCCCCCATCTTCTTGTCTCCGCCTAAGGGAAGTGTCTGGGGCTTGGGAGATATGGTTGGCTTTGTCTTAGAAAGTTGGTTCGTGATTTAACTAAATGGAATGGCTGGACAATGTATTCTGTATCTACTTCGGGCTCACTCTTCAAAACTTGCAGGTCGGTCATGGACCATAGAAGACAACCCTTCGCCTATTCTTTAGAGAGCCTACGCACCAATGTAGTTTCTTGAGACTGCATCGGGATTGGACAAGTTGGCCTATCAAGGCATAAGAATTAGATATAAAACCGGAGGGTGTGCAAGAATCAACCTTGGTGCGCAAGCTCTCTATTGAGTTATAATTATTAGACGTGTGTTTTTCCCCTACTAGAAATCAAACTAAATTGAATAGTTGAAATAGGAACATTTACTTAGTTGCATTATAGGGCTGGCACGGTTTCTGAAACGGTGATTTCCTATTCGGTTCTCTTGACTCTTTGAGCGCACTCTAGTAGAATTATCTTTGGAGCCAAAAACTTCCGGCATAGTGTACGGGTATCCCTAGCCATCATCGAGGGTATATTTGAAGTATGTATAGTGCATTTCTTCTAAAATGCGCACCTAAACTGCTGCACCATATATCACTCAACCCTGTGAGGAATTAGGGCCATATTATGAAAATCATAATTTTTCAAGATTCTGTGCTCAATTTACACAGCCGTTATGCTTTTTATCCTATCTCCCCTCTTCTGGTTAATTGTGAGGGCATAATATTATAAACTAGTCAAATGGGGCGAAGGGAATTGGGGTCTGGAACGCGGGGCCAAGGGTTATCTGAACTGAAAGCCCGGGAACAACGGGGAGGTTATAGGGAATTGGACGCGGGATCTTGGGAAATTATTGTTTTCATAGTACAGCCCTAGTTCCTCACGGGATTGAGTGCTACGTAGTGCAACGGCCCAGATGCACTCTTTAGGTGCAAGCCGCCATATTCAAGAATTACGGGGCCAAACCCCCACCAAGCGGGAAGCATCACCATTTACTCTTAACTCTCTGAGAGGGTCCTCCAGAGGGCACTGAGCCTGGGTAAAAAAAAATAAAAAAATAAAAAAATAAAAAAAATACGAAAGAGAAAGAACGAACTACTGCGAGTGATACCTCGTGATAAAAAAGGAAAAACCTTTCGGGCGCTAAAAAGGGTTGCCGGAATCCCCCGAACAAGGGATGCACTAGACCCTGTTTTGTTGGATTTCTGTATGGCGCTTATATGGTCCCCTCCTACTGGATATTTTAGGAAATGAAGGGGTCATTACTGCCTTGTGGAGACCGACTTCAGTTTGTGTTCGGAGGCTTCCGGGGGAGAGTTGTCCTTTCTCCAGGGGATGTTGGGCGGGGTTTTTTTAGCTCCAGCCCAGGGGAAAGGGGGGAAGAGTTCTTCTGAGGCAATCGGCGGGGGCACGAGAAAACTCTGTAATATCGACTCGAGGATTGAAGACGGGATACGGTAGTATGCAAGGTTTTACGCAGCAAATGGTAATGTCAACCGCGTAGTTTAGGATGTGGGGACTCTGCCTACCTGCAGCCGGTAGGCGAGATTAGGTTCTGGGGGGGGGCTTCTATCGCCACTTCCCAAGGTTGCAATACCCGGTTTTTTTTCATCACGGGACGGGCGGTTCGGGAGGGAGGCAGGGGGGGTCGGCGCGCTGTCCGGCTTCAGCTTGCCCTCGTTCGCTCCCGCTCGTGTGTTACGACTACTAATCGAAGTGATAAATCTCTAGATCCTGCGCTATCAAGGTGTAATATGGCAATCGCACTGCCCACAGGGGGTCTCACCTGTTTTTAGAGGGTTTGGCCGGTAAATCACCTTGGTGTGTGCGCGAGGACTTTTACCGGTACCGTAGGTTCTACTTGTACTGTAGGTAAACTCGACCCGCCGCTATTATGATACCTTTATGGTGGTTACTGTCCCCAGAGAGGCGAGTTCCCCGCGGGGTTGGTCCTTGGGGGGAAATAGTGGCTACCTCAGGAAGTATGGCGGCGGGTCGGGTTCCAGAATTTACGGGTGCTGTGGTTTCTGGCACTTTTGCGTTGGGATGGAGAGGAGCTGAGGTGAAACGCACAATTGCGTCAAAATCGCAGCCCTGAAAAACTTAGTCTCGACTCCAAAGTGTCAGCCCACGGCACCCTACTGCGTGGGGCGGAAATCCTATTTGGAAGTACCGGCACATAGAAGTTCTCCCCGGTTGATGCGGAGTGGTGCGGGGAGGTGAGAAGGGGAGCTCTTTAGCCTTACTCACACTTTAAGCAGCTCACCATAAAGAACCAACCCTCAATTACAGGCATTTGTTTTGGAAGCCGCGCAATTATAGAGATTGGGAATGAGTTTCGGTGATGGTGTGAAGAGGGCAACGAGCCCACCCTCTTAGTTCGAGTCATTCACAGTATGTATTTATTTTTATCTCTCTCTCCAATACCCATATCGGGTGGTGGGGCTGCTATCCTTTCACAGCCTTGTGATTCTCTTCTCCTGCCGGTACACGACTCCTTACATGGTGGCTTGCGCTGTCTGGGTCTGGAGCAAGCCTTCATTCATTTTCACCTTCCCACACCATACCTGTCCTCCAGTGCCTTTTTTGGGGCCCCTCCAATTTTGGCTCTTGCCCCCTGGCTACTACCGGTAAGACAGACGCGACTGCCGCGGATAATAGGAGGTGCTACTCGTTCTTAACACTATTTAGGCAGAGCTGTTATCTCAGGGAGCCGCACAAACCAACCTTGCGGGTTCCGCCGGGCCTACTTGATGATCCTGATTTTAGGTTGTTCAGATGTTAGCAGCGCTGCCACATACAAGTGTCAGGAATAGATAGAGTTTCCGCGCGGTCAATTTAGGTTAACTGGAGAAATAATCCTTGTCATTCGCAAAAAAAATCTCCCCTGGCACTTGTGATCTGGTACAATACCGGTACTGTAAAGCTTGTTTTCATGCTAAGGGGTCAAAAGAAAGTGTGGCGTAATACCGGTACACGAGCTCCTTTGAGTAAAGAGTAGTCTTTAGGGGTGAGATGTTCATGAATGCTTACCACAGGGCGGTATCATACAGGTATTCGACAATTTTGTCACTTATTTAAAGGAAGCAGCTAACCGAGAAGGGTTGCTTTGTGGGAAATCCTGACTCACAGCTTATTGTAACCGCTTCGCGTGAAGGCGAGCTTCGCCAGATCATGCGGGACCTAGAAGTTCTCGGAAGCCTCTATGCTTTGTACTCGTACTCTGAGGTGGGTGAGGCGGGGACGAGTTTGCGTTTTTATTTGGGTTGCCTGAGACTGCGTGCTCGTGTACAAAAAAAAGCATGCCTAGACCATCTCACAAGGCTGCTGGCCTGTGCTCACAATCCAACATTACGGTACCCCTTCTTGGTTGTTGGGGGAGGACCCCAGCCGTCCGCCAAAAACATGGAAAACTCTGGAGTGGCGGGCACAACACAACCAAGGGAGAAGGGAAATTTTGTATGTAAAATGCCCGAGTGAGTAAAGACACTAAGGTGAATAGGCGCCTCGGGATAAAATGCTGACACTCGTGGTCTCGAGTAGGGTGTTGCTAGCCCATATTGTACGTGTACACTACAGTACTGTTGACTTGATTCTGATACCCCAATGTGTACCTGTGGCGGTGCTGTTTCTGGTGAAAGTGTGCCATGCAACAGAAGATCGCTGGGGATGATACATTTTCACAAGCAACAACACTGCCACAGATACTTGTACACGTTAGGGTATCAGAATTAAATGATCAGTAGTGTATGAGGACCGGTACTATTGAGTAGGAAAAACAAATTTCTGTCTAATTTGTCTCATGCTCGGTGCATAGCCTTGCCTACCCAAGTTTTCATCACGGTCCCTTGCTTGCTGGCTTGCTGGGAGTGGACCCTGATTCCCCGCTAGAAAATGCGGCAACCCTGGAAAGGCGGGTGCGGCGCAGGCGGGGAAGGAAGGGGGGTTTACATGCAAGCACCCGAGCGATCAAAAGCATCGCAATGAGTTGAAACACTACTAGTAGAGTGAGTCAGCTCCACCCAAAGCAAACGCCAACGCTCGGGATCTCGAGTGGGGCCTTGATGGTGTACTAGTCCTACAGTAGTACTGTACGGTACACTATACCGCACACTTTGCAGCGTAGAATCACGACAGCCGATATTAGTACTACTCGAGTAGAGGAGCATTGGGGAATGGTAAACGATACGCGCCAAAATATGGAATCCTGTTGCCGACGATTAGCCACTTCCGCTCCGCGAATAAGCGCAGGGGGTGCTGTGCATTGGTGGTGGTTGGTACTAGTACTCGTACATGCATGGTTTGCAAATATTTCTGGGCTGTTCCCTGTAGTTCTGCAGTTGGAGTGCTGGCTTCAAGTGGGTTGAGCGTATGACCAGGGGCTTCGGGTAATCGCAGTGGTGGAGGCAACTGGGGAGAGCGTTAGTCTTGTTGTAAAGGGGCGCACGGCGCTAGGGAGATATTAGCTGCCATCACTCGTTATCACTCCTGCACACTAGCGCTTGTTGAGGCCCTTCCGCAGCGACTGGGGCAAAGTGCATTGGAAATGGTTCCTCCCCCCCCAGCTATGGTACTGGGACTCATATGGTACTCGCAATGCCGAAGCGTTTTTAAAAAAGACTGCTATTGCATCCCACCAAAATTTGGCCTTTTCGCTTGGGTTTGGGCGGTATACAGTAAGTTAGCGGTCTCTCTTAAGAACGCTTCAACATTGCGAGTAATGACTAGTGAGCTCGAAGACAAATTTAGATTCGGGAAGAAAAAAGAGTTAAACGACCGCAGACTAACTTCAGTTTTCAAGTGAAAATAGAGAGAAATCACTCCAGAGCTTTATCCGGTATCTCCGGGAGCTACTGAAATACCGTAGTGGGAAAATTTGTGCCGCTCCCATGAGTGCTTGAGAGAGAGATGACTAAGGTGCCGCCTCAGTGTTCTTCACTGATGGTGTGTGAGTAAAGAGGGACGATCATACCGGTATCTAATATTAGCCACAGTCTGGAGTTTGCACATCTGAGAATTTGTAGTGATCAACAAAGGTTGCTTATTCACCTGTGTCTCAGACACTGACGGGAGGAGGCACAAAATTTTACACCGTTTCAGCAGTCCAGGAGAAACACGTCCCAGGCATGTTGAACCAGAACATTTGAATCCTAATTTAGCATGGGAGCACGGGAGCACGGATGCACATAGACAATTCTTCATACAAATTTTTACCCTCTGGGTTGGGGTTCAATATGCCTGGGACGTGTAATACCGGCATTGAAGTGCTGTCTGAGGGTGTCCATTATTTCCTGCATTTGGAATTAGTTAATCGTGGTCCAGAATCCCAATTTGGGTACATTTTGGCTTCCGTCTCCTTAACAGACCCAATACTGGTATCATACTCGAGTACTAGTAGCCACAAGGTTCACAGGGGAACTTCCTGGAGATAGGCGCTAGTGATTTTGGAGGTTGAGAGCTCTGGGGCTCTGGATATTCTATGGCAGTGATATTGTGCAGTATAATTCCTGTATACGGAGGGCTGTGCATGACGAATTTCATATTCAAATTCTTTGGTGGGCTGCTGGAGGGGGGGTAGGTTGTGTAACTGGGCTAGTGTATCACAACCGCTGGATCGGGGAGGCATCCTGGTGGCTCGCCCAATCACAACTCACATTTAGTTTTTGCTTGCCAGGAGGCAGTAGAACTGGCTATGGCTCGAGCCATCTTCGACTGGTTGGCTGTTGGTATTGTCGCCGTAAGCACCACTCTGATTAGCTTAGGGTCCAGTGCGAAACTGGGGAGGTTCCCCCGTGACGTTTGCCCGATGATGCTTGATCAAACCATTTTGTTCGGGCGCTTAACCATACCAGGGCCTCCGCCCCAGCGTGCTTGTAATTATTAACCCAGTGGGAGATAGGCCATCCTTGGGGCTGTGGGACGAGTATCATAACCTGTATCTCGGCGGGGGATGTCCTGGGAAAAAGAGGCGCGCACAGGTGTAATTTGTGTGTTGTTCTGATTCACAGGATCTTTGTTGAGTGGTGGGCTGCGGGTAGCTGGGGTTTTAAAGACGACGCACCTCCCTGTCCAATTCCTACCACCCCCAACTCCATTCCTCATCGACTTATTGCCGCCAGATTCAAGCAACGCCTCCAGGACTAGACCGACACTGAAAGTACTGGTGCTGCTCCGGTACAGCATTTTAAAGACCGCACCTACACTTCTTTACTACAATTAGCTTTGATTCTCACGTCTTCCGACTACCTCTTTTTTCTTTATAGGACCCAGCCAAGAACGTAGGCGATGGAGGACACCTCCGTTTCTTCGGGCACCCGGGCCCACTACTTGTTAGTCCTTCCTCTTAGGTCTCCCTGCGCGGGGCCTAAAGGTTCGTTATTGCTAAGCTAGCTGAACAGGGGCGAGAACGATCAAGTTGCCCATCGTCAGGGCTATGCCGCCCAGGTACAGGCCCCCTCACAGCCCGCCGGAGGGATTCAGGGCGGGGCCCTGGTCCTGACCCTGGCCCGGGGGAGCTGGTGGATAACGTTCGGTTGGTTAGTTGGAAAAGTCAAATATGTCCCTACAGAATTTGGCCGTATGCTTACCATGTATTCTCCGAATCTCGTTTTTCCGAGGATATAGGATCCTGGCCTTATTTCATGCCATTTTCAGAGAGCGCCAGCAAGACGAGCCCGCGAGACCCGCGAGACCCGCGAGACCCGCGAGACCCGCGAGACCCGCCAGCCCTCAGCCCGCGCCTTCAGCGAATACCATGACTATTGGGAACGGTAATAGCAACGTGGGAAACACAAACAATAGCCACAACAATAGCTATAACAACAGCAAAACAACGAATGTCCACGGGCCCGTAGGGGCAGTTGGTGAACATGCGAGAGCCGAGTGGAGTAATCCTCAATTCAACTGGGGGTCAACTTAACCACCGTAACACCATTGTGGATGATGTTCACTGGGACGGTTTCATGGTTCTCTAAGCGCGCGTTTGGGTCCGTCTGTCTAGTAGGGGATCGGATGCCGCTATCAACGACTGATTTTCGCGAAATTCGACCTGCGATCTCCTTTAAGTGTTACTTTTTTTTTGGATTGTTTATGCGCAATGATTTTCTGGAAGTCTCGCTTATTTCAACATCACTATTCCCCCCGCTGCCCACTTTCTAACTAGAAAAACTTTTAAAAGAATATCCTGTTATTTTTACATTATATTATTATGTGGGAGCGCTCTGTTTTTATTTATTTGTTTATTTATTATTGCTCCATTTGTGGTGCCATCAGTTTACTACTGTTACTACTAATTCGTATCGCGGCCATTATTTCACAGCTATGATGGGATCCAGTGAAAAAGCCATCCGTGCGCGCACTAGTATGTCATGCGGCTACAAGAGGAGTTAGGTTTTCACTACCTTTCTAAGCCTTATATACACGACCTGAGACAGGAAAAAGTAGTACTGTAAAAGGGACAAATAAGTAATGAAGCTGGGTAATGTTGATAAAGCGTATCCGTCGCAAAGAGAGAAGAAAGTCGTCAACTCAGGAATACTCAGGACGGCATGTAACACGGGGAGTAGGGAAGAGCGGATAAGGCGGGACAACAAACCATTATCGCTCCCCCCAAATTCGTACCCTCCTGAAATTCGGATCCCGTGCTAGGCAAGTCGGGCACCAGCGGTACCAGTAACAATAGGGCGGAAGGTACTTGATAATCGATTGTGCCCCCCCTCCCCCCCACCTACCCACTCCCTTCTCTTTTTGCGGCCTATTGGGTATTTAGTAATAGACTATCACTTAATCTATGCCCGCCGGTATGGCTGATACCCGACCTGCGTGGCCCAGAATTCGAATTCGAGGGGGACGCGATGGTACACCACTAAACTGGCCGAGTGATGACCTGTGATTTGCGGCGTGAAAAAAACGGTGTCGGAAAAAGTCCCGACAGGAACCTCACGACCCCGACGCCTCTAGGGTAAGACTGTGTAAACGATTACCACAAAATCACACCATACCTCTAGTGAGGAGGACACTCCCGAGTTGAAAAAATACTTTCCACCATCGCGAGTCCTGTCGATGGTTCCTAGCCCTAGGTTAAAGTTAACCCAGAAGGGAGCTAAATTGAAACTGGCACTCGCGGGGGCTACTCTCGTCTGCACCATCCCCAGTGTGGGGCAGTGCTGGGGCGTTTATCTTTGCTGTTACTACTGTCGGTGATGGGGCTATCGTTATAGGGGTGGGTATTGTCTGTCTCCAGTCAAGTGGCCACGGGGGTCTTGCACCAAACAATCGAGGTAAAAATGTAGTGGTCGGAGTGGCACACGTTTTAGTATTCACGCGCAGACCAAGTCATGGTGCAACGAGCCTTTTTTGGAAAGTTTTTCGTTGATCAACACCATACCTGTAACTTTGATTGGGTCTAAGAATTGTTGAGAGGTTGCGGGAGGGGGGAGCACCTGCTAGCCCCCACTGAGGGGTGTCTTCAAAGTGTCCGTTCGCCAGTAAAGTGCAAGTAGCAGAGACTCAATCAGTGGGGTATGGGGCGGTGAGCAGAACAAGGTTGGGGGCGAAGGATGCATCCAAGATGCAATGGAACCTGTGTCATGGGATTGCGCTTCTCGGCCGCCAGCGGCTCTGACTTGCATGATATTGCGACTTCAAAAATTCTTGAGGGCTGAGAGAAGGCTGAAGAGAGAAAAGAAAGAAAGAAAGAAAGAAAGAAAGAAAACGCTTCATGTGTCTTCGACACATCTTAGCCCACTATGATGGCGTTATGTCTAGATCAAACAGTGATCACTGGAATTATGGTTGATCTTCAGGGTCGGGTCTCGGCTTTTGAGGGGTAGAATAGTGCTTAGGGACAAAACGTTGCCTCAAGTGGGGTTTTTCTTTTTTATCAATTCTCTAAATAATAGACTTGCCTTTCTTTTTTTTTTCCTTGCCTTTTGTTCGATCGATCGCTTGATCGGGGTACGGTTCCGGTACCGCGTCCAGGAAGTCAGCTTGCGATAAAGCCAAATTGAAATAAGGAAAGAAGCTCAACCTGTACGAGTACGGTAAATCTGGCTGGCTATGCTTGCTTGCAAGTGGCCGACAGTCATTTTTAATAAAGTATGGGGGCGCTCCAATAATGGTTTCCCTTGCATACTGGTATGCGGTACGACCACTCAGGTCTTTACCCACGCGCACCAAGCAGTGTGATGATGATGCCGAACACGGCACAGCAGAAACACGTTCCATGGACAGACTTCACCTGGCCTTTCTCGAGCCTCTTTTTGATTCAATTCCACCAACTTCACCATTAATATTGGGTGCATAGTTTATGACATTACCTTATAAACTCGACAAACTTGCCATGCAGCTAAGGCTGCTACGCATACTGTACAACAAATACGGTGGGATTCCCCCCCGAGCTCGCCTAATTCCGACGTGGTCGCTGAAGTACGCCGTGAGGATAGCTTGTCAGAATGGGGCTCAAAGATTGTCGTACTCAGGTTGGGTGGGCAGCGGGTCTGCCCGGGTGGGAGCAACTTTTCGCAGGACTTCTGAGTTTCCCCTCTAAGTAGAGCGTTGTTTTATTTTGCTGGTACCGGTATGGAGACTAGTTTCATTTTGGGACACATTGGTATATTTCTTGCTTAACGCGAGATTAGGGTATTTGTCTGTATGGGGTGGGCGGGTTCCTATCTTCTGTTCTTTCGCGGAAATTGAGGTACAGACTTCAGGTCACCGATATTGCCTTCTTGAACGGCACATTTTGTCACTTTTTCGTGGCGCTTAGCGTGAGAAGGGTCTCGTTTTTAAAACTTACCATGCTCGGGGGGTGAGCAAGGTGCCTTTGTCCGGAGTTGTACAAGTGGCAGGGATAAAGTTTCGTACAAAGCAGGGTTTATTTTGCGGGTTAACCTAAATTAACTGTTCGGTAACTTTCTAGGGGGTACTGTATGGGATAGGATGTGCACTTTGACAGTAGGCTGCGCGTGTGTGCTTCTGGTGGCTCAGGTGAGGTTCTGTACTGGTACTCGAGTACTATAGTACTGGGGTATACTACATTCGACATCATTGATTGCCATTAGATCTGAACAACGCTGCGAGAACTAAAACAACCCTGAAATTACCAGTAGCCTACAGTAAAAAAAAAAAGACTTTTCGGTTCGCTATCTCACGCAGGCCTCTAATCTCTAGATTCAGAAAAAAAAAGCGTCGTTGAGCAAGTGTCGATGCTTTCCTGACCCTGTGTAGCCTGAGTTCTTTGGATGTGTGGATCTCATTAACCGGTTATCGCGGTTCCTTTCGCCTGCTGGGCTTAACCTATTGTGGGCTGATAGGTCCAATCAGATTATTTATACCTAAAGTAAACAGGGCCCTGCATCAGATTTCCATAGGTGGATCGGCTAGGGAATTCCGAGAGTTTTTAAGGTACTAACTTGTTTCGGTGCTAGACTTTATCAACATCTGCACTTCGTTACCACAACCAACTTCGATCCTAATTTCCCACAAGACCTAATCAAGAGCACAAGCAATGGGCAGAACCTCTGCCTCTTTAGAGATCGATATCCCCTGCGAGTTGGTCTTCCCGCCTGGGTTCCCTGTACAGGTGTAGGAACCCTGGGGGTTCGCCATTGCTAAGCCGGCTGAATAGGATTGCGGATGATCAACCTCTAGTCCAACTAGCTGACCCGACTCTGAACAGGGGAGAGGTTCACGATGTGGCCCCAACGCTAGGGGCTGGTGGATACTTAGTTTATTGTGCAACTGGTTAGTTGAGAAAGTCACATATGTCACTACAGAATCTGGCCTTATGCATACCGGTATTCCCCAAACCTTGGTTTTCTAGGGATCTTGGCGCTTGTTTAATACTACAAGCCACCTCCCAACCCCCTCCAGCAAAATGGCTCTGAGAAACCCCCCAGCCCTTGACCCGGACCTCGCCCCACGAGTGCTATGGGTCTCGGTGATGGTGGCGGAGGTTTCGGCAGCATTGGCGATAGTGGCTATAGAATTTACAGCGGGCCGAAAATATCTTTGGTGGGGGTGCGCACAACGGTTTGTCTGGGTCCACTTTCCACTAAGATCCACGACTCTATCCGCGTAGCGGCTGTACTATTGTCGTACTAGATAGAGTAGTGGAGATTTCATGATTTCCTATGGGACTGGCGGGCTCCCGTATTTGCCATACTGCCCACAAACAGCGTGAGGCTTCAAATGCTGCGTTGATAAAGAAAAACCACACATGTTGTGATAAGGGCTGATGTTTTTGTTTAGCGCTGGCTGACAGCGCAGCCCTCTCTCGTAGCCTTTGCTTGGATTTTTTTGTGGGGGGCGGTGTGGTATAAAGATTAATGTGTGATTAATTTCGCTAAGAACCGCTGACCGGAGGCTGGATACCATCGCCAACAGCCGCTGGGGAAATGCCCTCTTGGGTAGATTTTTGTGGAGTTCTTCAATCTACCTTCTCTTCATGTTTTACGGCTTTGCCTTGCTTCCTTCTTTGTATTGTTTCTGCCTGATGGTTTTATACGATGTCTTGCTCATTTCATTATCGCAATTCTTCTTCTACCCCTCCTTGACCGGGAAGCTTCTCTAGAAAAGAAAAAGAAAAACGCGTTGTTTCTGCATGTGGTCGTAACGCTTTACTTGTATGCCCATTTTATTTTGCCCCATTCACGGTGTCGTTAATTTATTACTGTCCCCACCGATTTATATGATCGCTGTTGTTTCGCGGCTAGGCCCTAGTGTAAAAGTCATTGGTGCCGCGCACTAGCGGGTCGTGCCGGTGAGCAAGTCATCAATACGCGCGGCCTTGGAGTGTCTGTCGGAAACCGAAACAAGTGGTCAACCCAAAAGGGTACCCAGGATGGGGAGCACTGTACTAGACTACCATAGGACAACAATCCTGGGCACTGGGACCGAAGAGTGACGCATTGTGACCCGGCCCCCTGGGCTACATCATCTCTCTCGCTAGGCAATTCACGAATTGAAAATTTGGCCCCTGTAGAGATCGATGGCGTCCATTTCTAGTCAAGTGACAACAAAGCTCTCGGGACCCAGCAATCGGGGAAACGATACTCGTGTTTTGGTATCATCGGGGGATTGGGGAATGGGAAAAGTGTTACGACATCAGAGATGCAAGCCAGTGAAACCCGAGGTGGTGGGCAGAGCGAGGCTAAGGTCAGGAGTTCACCAACGGGGGACACTACTGTATGTGATATGATTGCACTTCTCATTGGGCGCACTTGGCTCTGGCTCGGATGGCGCTTTTTTTTAGGCTTTCACTCGAGCAATTGCTTACCGTAATTACCGGTAGAATATTGGAACCGTGCATAGAAAGTCGGCTTTGGATAGAGTTGGAGTGAAAGAAGGGATGAAACTTGGTGTAGGCTCGCGGGTAAGAAGTGCTCATGCATTTTTCTTTTTGGGAAAACGGGTATTTCGGGGATATTTCGGGAATTTCTCAGAGACACTTCGCCTTTCCTCAACGTGGCGTTTACCGTTCATCCCCCTTGTGGCCTGGTACTCCCTGTCTGGGACGAGTAAGTTTGAGTGTTGAGGCTTGCTTGCTGTTGGCCAAGCAAGAGATTGAATAAAGCTTGGAGTATAGGCTTTGAGCCACTGATATTGCATTCTTGACCGGCGTAGTCTGTCATTTTTTGGTAGCGCTTGGAGTGGGGAGAGTATCGTGTTTAAGGCCACTCGAATTATATCAAGGAGGTGAATGAAGTGCCCTTGCATGATGCTGTATAAGATGAAAGATGTAGCACACCCTATTAGTGGGGTATTTGATTCTGGTGGTAGGCGAGGGCGCATTGTAGCATCATAAGTATGGCTCATCTCCAACATCTCTGAGGCATCGGCGATGCCGTACAGCTACTACAGGATCCATGATACTAAAAGGAACTGCCTTGAGGAGCCAAGATAGGAGAAGTAGGGGAGGCCAAGGCGGGGTCTTTACGGTTTCGGGGACTTGTCGGGCACTGGGAGGGTTATGTTTAGCATACTTCCAAGGTCAACTGTACTCGAGTACGGAGACATAGCTCTTAAGCTTTGTAGGTTCCGCGAGCAGAGGTGTTCTGCTAGTGGGTAAGGGCAGCAAACCCCGCTTGTGGAGCCTACAAAACCTAGGCGCTGTATCTCCGCAATAGCGACTATTGTCTGGGTGTACTGTACGGCTCACTGATGGGCGCTCAATATGTAGTGGGACGGGCTACTGTCGTTTGGTTCTCGAACTTCGGACACCTAACTGCCACCGATTAATGAGAATTTACTTTTCCTCTCGTGCCACGGCGGCTGTACGTGCGCTATTTGGCATACACCTGAAATTAACCGCTCTGTACGACGTCCAATTATTCGAGTTTTTTCGGTAAAGGATCTGGAAACGAGAGCCCCCTTTCCACCGGCTGGGTGGCTGTGTACCGATAACAGTGGTTTTAGATGCTGGCTACAAGCAATTCGGGTAGGCTTCATTGCTTTTATGTTAAGAAACACTCTTGGCTAGTACTTCATAAAGACCATGCCCACTCTCATCCAATTTCATCATATTTAATTATATTCAACATCTGTATTAACGATATCCAAACAACATTACGAGAACAACATTAACACCGAGACTGCTAGTTCTACCCCCCTGCTATACTTCAAGGATCGAATCTGCGCTTCATTACCACGACCAACTTCGATCCTAACTTCCTTCAACTACTGCTTTTGTCTTTACAAAACGGAATAGACAACATGGCCATGAGCGATACCACCGGAGAGGCTTGTGATGCGGCCCCAGCTCAGGACTCCTGGTTCATGGCTTTCTTGTCCTTCTGGTTAGTTGAAAAGGCAAAATACGCCCTTATAAGTTCTAGCTGTATACTTACCAGGTATCTTCAAAATCGTGGGTTTCTCACAACATAGGTTCAACTTTCTTCTTGGTTTGCCCATATTCGGGAAATTCCTGCAAGGCAATTCTAAGAAATCCGTCAGCCCCCAGCCCAGCCCTCCTCTGGGGACATCGATGCATACGAATCTTGGTGATGATAACGAAGAGTCCGGCAACATTGAAAGCTCTCGTACCACAACTGTTACTTACGACATGGAGCGAAATCCTAGGGGTGAGCGTGCCCAGGGAAACGATTCTGGGAGACTGGCCCGCGTTCTCCCTTCGATCAGTACTAGCGCTGGCCATCGAAATAAAGGCTGCTCGAACATTCAGGATAGTGGCAGCACTAATATTACTTATAACAGGAGCACCGGGGCTTCGGCTAGGCATGTGAGGAAGAAGTAGAAGAAGTCCACCTTCAGCTAGGGCTCACAACTCTATCACCTAACTTGGCAGCCGTATTATCGTCTTCAGTGAGGGACGGGCGGGGTTCTATGATTATCTATGGGATGTGTGATATGTTTCGGTCGGTCTGGCTAGCCGGAGACTGGATACCACAGCCAACAACTGCTGAGGAGATATTTTCTTGGGGGGAGGGGGGGGTTTGCAGAGTTCTTCCATCTACTTTCCCTTTCCCTCATGTTTTACGTCTGCTCTGTATTTGCGTATTGTTTGTGCCCTGTGGCTTTCCACCGCATCTCGCTCGCCCCAACATCACAGTTCCCTTCTGCCCCCTCTCTAACTACAAATTTTTTTTAAAAAATATCTTCCCGCATTTTGCATGTAGCTGCAGCACTTTTTCCCACTTTTTCTTTTGCCCTATTTATATGTTTGCAAAGGGTACGGGATGCTACCCTCATGGTAGTATGATTGAGGATAAGCCATGGACGGGGCTCGGCAGTCATGTATTTCTCCTTGTGGCTTGCGTCGTATGATAGCTATGATACAATTCATTCATTCTATACACCCATACCCCTGATTAGTATGTACTCGAGTATATTAAAATCTTATATAATAATATTATTATAAATGATAATAATTATAATCCATAATTAATTCTAATAAACTAGGAAGGGCTAATAGCAGGGCGGCGGGCGCTATAACGGGATGAGTTTAGATTACCGAGTGACGCCCAGTGATCAGAGTGGCCAAAAGAGTATCAGGAAAAGCCCCAAGCAGAGTTTGGCGATCCCGATGCTTCCAGAGCAGGACTACATAAACGGTTACTACATAATCACACCATACTCTCGCTAGGAGGCTATTCACGATCTAATGTTTGGTTGTCGCGAAAGATGGAATGAAAGAATTTGAGGCCCTTCAATGACCGTAATCCTTCTACTGATGGTTCCTGGTGCTCAGATGGCCTGAAACTGGGCCAGATTAAGCCTGGCGCTTGCGAGAGCTATTCTTATCGCTCGCGTCTTTAGCGTCGAACCTGCGGGAGTGCTTATCCTTGTGGCTGTTGCCGGGGCTGGGGCGGTCTTCCTGTGAGTGGATGCCATCCGTTTCCACTCAACAAAGCTCACACACACAACAGGGGCAACAACGTAATGATAGGAATGACTCAGGTTTCGCCGTTATCGAGAAATTGTGGGGTGGGGGAGGGATATTCCTTGGGCGGTGTGGAACGGTAGAATTCGTTACCAGGCGACAAACTAAAAAGTCGCTATCAAATGGCTGTTGTTGGGAGCAAAATTGGGTCTTTCCAGGACACAGCTGGCTCGGGACCTCCGAAGCTACTCTCGGTAGATTCTCAATGACCACAAAATCCAATTTATTCTACATCTGGCTTAGCCTGCCTGGTAGCGAATTTTTACCTCTTCACACCACCCAAGGGATCGCTCCTATCGAGTGATATTTTCCAATTACCCTTTTGCCTCGTTCGTGGGGGGAAATTGCTATCGAGGGTGTTGTTCTGGCAGAGGTTTTAATCCGTGAAATATGGGAAGGTGTTCAAGAAGAGGCTGAGGGACCAAATACCTTATTTAGGGTCCGGGGGTGAGGAACTTTTGTGTGACGTGAGTGTGCGCTTCCGGTCGAGGGGGGCTCCTATTCGGATTTCGCTTTTCTGCTTTTTTGGCTTTCGTCTGATCAATTGCTTTATCGGGATTCCGTGCGCAGACAGCCCGCCTTGGATAAGGTCGGATTGGAAGGAGAGAGGGGGCTCAGCAGGTAAACTTGGCTATTTGTGCTTGCTTGTTGTACAGTAAGTTGGGTGGGCAGGGGATTAGACGACCTGGCCATCCTCTTGCCAAAGTAATGGCATACCCTATTTACTGTTGCGATCAGCAATTTCTGTTACCCCGGAGTGGGTTTGGTTTGACGGGTCAACTACCAGTTAGGGAAACCTAGCACTTTTCTGAGGGTTGATCTCCTACCGTGACAGGAGAGCACTAACCCTTCTCAAAAGCCTTTGTCCCTTAGCCTGGAGCTCAGAGGCGTGCCGGAGATAGAGAATCGCAAGAGCAAATACGATGCTCTGATAACGGATCTCTTTGCAGATGTGATGAGATTTTAAAGTAGATGAGTAAGCTATATTTCTTGTTTCGAGAGAGATTAAGCCATTTAAAGTATCTGTATGTGCTGGAGATTTCTTGCGGTTTTAGCTCTTTAGAGAGAGCATGAGGTGTAGACTTTGGATAACTAATAGTGAATTCTCGGATGGCTTATTTTGTGACTTTTTGGTGGTACTTGGCCTGGGAAGGGTATCGTGTTTAAAATTTCTCGGGCTATGTTAGCCCGAGCAGGCTGGTAGGTATCGGGTCGCGGCGTCTAACGATCAAGTATTGTGGTAGCACCGGTACATCTCCAATGTCTCAGTAACAGTGCCGGCGGTATTTACTGTACTCGAGTACAGTATGCGTGCGGCAAAGAAACATGCAGCTGAACTGGTCTACACCGGAGAGCGGGGAAGCTCGGAGAAGTAGGAAATGCCAAACCAGAAGCATTCCGATTTGAGGACTTCCTGAAAACCGGGGAGGAGATGTCTACACGATCTCAAGCTTTGAACCCTGGCCTGTTCCCCTGTCCCATCCCTTACCCTGGGGCGCCTTGCCGTCATAGGCCCATGGGAACTTTTCCTCCCCCTCGCGCTGGGGTGGTTTCCCAGCACAGTACTTGCATCTAACATAGAGTGTCGGAAAGTGAGACAGGGTTTTTTTTTGGCTAGCTAGGCGGTTGGGCGCAGTAGCCACCTTTTCAGGCCCTTGTTGTTAGATTTAAATAGCTCCTGTGTCCCACTTGGCTTTGAGGTTGAAAGTTCCTACCACTCGGGTTTGGGAAGACCATATATATACTGCACTCTAGCCCCACCACATACAACCCCATTTCATACCAACTCGTTGAGACTAGATTCAAACAGCACTTCCAGAACCAGACCAACACTGAAATTACCACTACTGCTTCTTTCTTTCATTGCTCTTACAAAAACCTCATCTGCACTTCGTTGCCAAATCAGCTTGATCCCAGCATTCCAACTCTTCTATTTTCTTAAGACAACTGAGATATCATAGAAAATGAGCAGTACCTCCTCTCGTCCGGGCGTCCAAACGGCCAACTAGTTAGTCCTTCCTCCTAAGTCGCCCTGCACAAACCCTAAAGGGTCTCCATTGCTAAGTCAGCTCAACAGTGTTAAGGACTGTCTTGCGGAAAATCAACAGCAAAGCCAATTAACTCTTCGGGGCTCTAAACCTGAGGGCACTGAAACCCAAGAGCAGGTCATGCCCTCACCCGGGGAGGGTATTTACTGTCCACCCCGTGCTTGGGAGAATTGGTTCATGATTGGTTTATTGTACAGAATGTGAGTTGAAGGGATGGGGTGTCCCACTATAGGTTCTGACCTTATATTTACCATGTATCCTCCAATTCTCGGGTTTCCCACAATACAGGCTCAAGAGTTTACTTCACCTTGTCCTGCTCAGGAGGTTGGAGCAAAACGGGGTTAATATACCTGCCGACCCTCTACCCGAACCTCGCCCCGGGACTCATACAATTATTGGTAATTTCAATGATGGCTGTGGCAATGTTCGGCGTTCTGGCGATATTACCGTTACTTGCGAGGCGGACAAGTTGACTGAGCGTGGGAGCGCCCTGGTGAAGGAACTTGCCGGGGGTCTCCTTGCAGTTAATACAATAGCCGGCCACGGCAATAGCAAGAGTTCTGATGTTGATGATTCTGCAAAGATACATCTTAAACTAACATGAACAAAAATGCCCGGGGTGTGCATGGGGAAAGAGGTAGGAGAGATCTACCCTCAGCTACCCCGTACAATTCTATCCACTAACTCATGATTCTCCATGGGTTGTGAGATATGTTTAGGTCCATCTAGCTGACCTGAGACCGGATGCCGCCACCCAGAGCCGCTAAGGATATTTCATTATGGAGATTTTTGGAATTCTGTTATGTTCTTCGTGGTTTACATTTTGCTCTGATTTTGTAGTTTTGTATTCATGCGCGCCTGATTTTCCACCGCATCTCACTCGTTTCATCACAATTCCCTTCTATCCCCTAATCAACTCGAAATTCTCTTCTCTAAGAATACCCCCTTTCTTTTTCTGCATGGTGGTAGCACTTTGTTTTACTTCCCTATTTTTTCTGGTACGTGCTGAATAGGAGCTGGCTTTTTTATTCCGTTTCATTTCATTTTTTCCTATTCATGGTGTTGTCAGCTTATTGTTAGTGCTATTACCGTTACCGCGAATTTATGTCCTAGCCGCTGTTATTTTACAATTGGAACCCGGTGCAAAAGTCATTCATGCCGCACATTGGTACGTCCTGCGGGCTACAAGAGGGATAGGATTTTCGTTACTTTTCTCGGCCACCTTATATAGTATTATATATTCTGGTGCTATCATAGTAGAAATTGGAAAACTAGTTTTCTTGATCTCATACAAACCCATAGGGACAAGGGTTATGTTTCACGATTTTTATGGATGTGCCCGAGAACACTACACAATCTGAGATCAAAAGAAGCACGAACCAGCATCAGATATAAAGGAGAAACGAAGTTAGGTAGTGTTGGCAAAACCCATCTGTCACCCAGACTGAAGAAGGAATTGTTAACGTATCATAGAAAATGGCTGGGAAAGAGTGTAAGCTAGGAGTGGGGAAAAGCTAGAGTTGCCGGCAGAAGGATAGCCTTCGAGTGACACCTCATGACTAGGCCTTCGAAAGAAAAAATATCTACAAAAAACCCCAAGCAGGGTTTCCTGGCCCCGCTACCCCCAGAGTAGGGCTGCATAGTCTGCTACTCCAGAACCGCCCTATCCCTCTCTCCGGGAGGCCATTGGATAATTAGAAGTTTGGCCGCTGTGGGAGGTAGAATGGGAGAGCTCTCTTGTCCTTCCATGATTATAAGTCCTCTGTTGATGGTTCCAAATGCTTGGGCGACCTAAGGCAGAGGCAGATTAGACCTAGCGCTCTCGAGAGCTATTCTAGTCGTTCTTGTCTTCAGAGTCGGACCTGCTGAGGGAGGCTAATCTTGCTGTCGCCGGGGCTGGGGCTGTCTCCCTGTAGGTGGGTGTTGTCCGTTTCCGTTCAAATGACAACAAAGCTCCCAACAACAATAGAGGTGACAACGTAGCGATAGGAATGACTCAAGTTTCGTCATGACCGAGAAATTGTGGGATGGGGGAGGGAATCCCTTGAGCGGTGCGAAATAGTAAATTCGTTACAAGGCGACAAACCAAAAGGTAGTTGTCAAATGACTGTTGGGAGCAAAGTCGATCTTTCAGGGAAATTTTTCTCGGCATCTCAGGAGCTACTACCGGTGGATTCACAACGGGTCACGAATCCAATTTATTCTACATCTCGCTTAAGCTACCTGGTAGCGAATTTTACCTCTTCGCACCGCCCAAGGGATGCAGTTCGGTCTCATCGAGTGGTATCTTCCGAGTATCCTTTTGTTTCGTTCGCGCAAGGCAATCGTTATCGAATCTGTGAAATGCAGGAAGGTGTGCAATACAAGGCTGAGGGATAAAGGGCTCATTCAGGGTCCGGGTGCGGGGAAGTTTGGTGTGACGCGGGGTCGAGGAGAGCTTCCATCCAGATATCGCTTTTCTTGATTAATTGCCTAATCGGGGCCGTGCGCAGAGAGTCCGCTTGGGATAAGTCGGAGTGGAAGGGGAGAGGGGGGCTCAGCAGGTACTTGTCCCGGGCAAGAAGTATTAGGAGATGCGAGTGGTGGGTTGTGATACGTACGGATTTTCTGCTATGTATTTTGCGAATCCCTGCTTTTCTGGATACTTGTTGCCTTGGACAAGTGAGTTTGGCTGGTTATGCTTGCTTGGTATAAGTTGTCTGGGAAGGGGATTGGATGACCTTGGCCCTCCTTTTGCCAAAGAAATGGCGTGCCCTATTAAATTTTGTGATTTGCAATCTCTATCAGGCCAGCATAGATTTAGTTTGACAAGTAACGGGATTGTACCTGCTAGTTAATGGAGCCAAACCCCTCCTGGAGGTTGAACTTATACCGTGACAGGAAAGCACTAGCCCACTAACCCTTTGTCAAGACCTTTTGTTTCTTAGCCCGGAGATTATAGGCGTGCTGGATAGAGAATCGCGACAGTAACGATCGGCGCCCCTATTGGATTTCTTTGCAGGTGTGATGTTTCGTTCGGTAGATTGGTAGGCTATATTTCTTGTTTTGGGAGAGATTAGGGTATTTGTCTATGTGTTGGAGAAGATTGCCTGCTGGTACTGCTTTACGGTACTCGAGTAGAGCACGAGGTACGGTATCCCATGGACTGGTGAGACATGCAGATTCCCGACCTTCCTAATTCGGGTATGGCCCGGCGACTTTGCCTGTCAATGCCTATGAAATACAAAGCATTGTTTCTTTTCTAGAAAAGTCTCTTAGTCACAGTATAGAGTTACCGTAAATGGAAGGTCGGGAAGCTGCGTGTCTCACCAGTCCATGGGTAGGCTTTAAGTCACTGATATTGTAACTCCAAAAGCGCATTTTTGTTACACCTTGGTGGCACTTTGTCTGGAGGGGCATCGTGTTTAAATTTTCTCGGGGTATGCTAGGGAGGCTGGCAGATATCGGGTTACAGCGCCGAATGATAAAGCATTGTGGTTGCACCGGTACATCTCAAATGTCTCAACAATAGTGCCAGCGGTATCATACAGCAGATGTGCGGCAGAGGAACATGCCACTGAAAAGAATAGCACTGCGTCTCGGAGCGGGGAAGACCAGAGGAGAAGCAGGGAATGCCGAACCAAAGATACTCTGGTTTCGAGGACTTCCAGAAGACTAGGGAGGCGATGTTCGGCGTATTTTCGAACCCGGCATCCTGCTCTGTTCTGCTGTTTCATCCTTTGCATTTCGGACACCTGACTGCCACATATCCATGGGAATTTGTTTTTCTTCTCACGCTGCGGTGGCCGTACTTGCATCTGGCATAAGGTCTCTGAAAATGTGACGTGTTTTTTGTCTATTTTCGCTGGTTTGGTGGTTTGGTGGTAATAGCAGCTTTTTCAGATACCGGTACTCGTGGCCGGATTCACGTATGATTGTACAAGAACTAATGGGCTAATGTGAAATGTAGCTGTGTGTGATGAGGCTAGAGGGAAGTATATATGGTCTCCCCAACCCCAGCCATTAGGAGCTCTCAACTTAAAAGCTCAGTCGCCTGCAAGAGATATCATAGATTCAAACATCACTTCCAAAACCAGACCAACACTGACCACCACCGCTACTTCATCGCTCCCTTACAAAAACCTCATCTTCACGTTGTTGCCAAACCAGCTTTAATTTTGTCGTCCCAGTTCTTACTTCTATTTTCTTAAGACAACTGAGAGCATAGAAAATGAGTAGCACCTCCTCTCTTTTAGGCGTCCAAGCCCCCGAATCGTCAGTTCTTCCTCCTAAGTCCTCCCACACAAGCCCTAAAGGGCTACCATTGCTAAGTTAGCTCAATAGGGTTGTGAACAATCGATCGCTAGTCCGATATTCTCTTCCGGACTCTGAACCGGAGGGCACTGGCTCCCAAGGGCAGACCATGAAACCATCCGAACCTCAGCAAAATGATTCTGAGAGACCTGCTGGCCCTCTACCTAGGCATTCCTCCGGGATACACACGAGAATTGGCGATAAAAATGAAAACTGTGGTGGTATTCGGAATTGCGGCGGTATAACCATTACGGGTGGGATTTCCCCAGAAGCCTTGAAGATACTCATCGAAAGTGTCCCCGAACTTAGTGCTATGGGTGGTAAAGACAACAAAAGTTGTTCTGGGATTAGTGATTCTAGGGGGGTAAGTGTTGATTATGTGGATGTGGGAAGAAATGTGGGGGGGATACCTTCAACTACCCCTCACAATTCTACCCACTAACTTAGCGGCACTACTCCCTGTATAGGTGAGAGACCGGGAGCATTTCATTGTTCTTTATGGGGTGTGAGATTTGTATTGGAAATCAGTTCGTACTGCCCGGTATGACCTAGCTATAGCCTCCTTTATTTCATAAGAGTTTAAAAATTCGGAAGTATGTTTCAGTTGATGGACGGGTAGGAGTACAAACGGTCGGGGGAAAGCATGAAGGCGATGGAGATGAAGGTAGAACAAGGATCTGGCATTTCTACCAAAGGGGTAGGAGAGCGGGGGTCCTTGTTAAGCATTTCTTTTGTTAAGGGAATACTCAGAGTGTTTTTTTCTTTTTGTTATCACTGAGGGCAGGCAAGAGATTGGGAGCATGTATGCGAGAAAGTGGGTATGAGTGGTGATCGATGGAAGGATAAGGATGACTTCGTTATGTTTTCATATATACTCCTGTCTTTGCCGTTAGTTTAGTAAGTCAAAAGGGAGAGAATGAAGTTGCCCGCTATCCACTCCGGTTGCCTTTTTGTGCCGTATTTTAGGTCCGTTAAAAAAAAAAGATCCGATCCATCTAGCTAATCTGAGACCAGATGCCATCGCCAAGAGCCGATGAGCATATTTCATTTGAGAGGGTTTCAGAATTATTTTCTTCGTGGTCTAGAGCTTGCTCCGATTTTGTAGTTTTGTATTCATGCACCGTGATTTTCCACCACATCGCACTCTTTTCATCACAATTCCCTTTCTAACCCCTTATTGACTCTGGGGGTTCTTTTCCAAGAATATCCCCTTCTCTTTTTGTGCATGGTGGTAGCAATTTGTTTTAATTCCCTATTTTTACTGGTACGTGCCAAACAAGAGCTGGTTTTTTATTTTAAAAAGTAATTGCGGTAGCGGGCCCCCGCATGGGGGGGTGTGAGATTTTTCCCTTCCATTCTCCTAGAATAGTGAGGAGCGGGATATCTTTTCCCCCAAAGTAGAGTGCCTGCCAAGACCTGGTTTTTGTATGGGAAAGACATTGCAACACACCTTACCCAGTTCATGTACCCGTTCTCTGCAAACTCTAGATAAAAGCCTGAAACAAATATATGCTATGCTCCAGCCATTCTAAAATTTTCAAAAAATCCCAAAGCCGAGTTTCAAGGCATCTGTAGAAATACAATGACTGGGAAACCCGCCGTTTTGGTGTGTTTTAGTCTCCCCCCGGCTGCCAAACGACTATTATTGGTGGATAACCTTCGAGTGATATCTCATGACTTGACCCTCAGAGAGAAAAAAAAACAAAAACAGCAAAATCCCCAAGAGGAGTTTCCCGATCCCGACACCCCCAGAGCAGGGCTGCATAGGCTACTGCAGGGCTGAGCTATTCCTCTCGTGGTGGTGGACGAATTAAGAGTCTAGCCACGTGAAAGATAAAAGAGAGAGAGCTCTCTTGTCCTTCCATGATTATAAGTCCTCTGTTGATGGTTGCAAATGCTTGGGTGACCTAGAGCAGAGGCGGGCCAAATCTGGCGCTCTCGAAAGCTATCCTCGTCATTATCATCCCTAGTGTCGGGTATGTTGAAGCATTTATATTTGCTGTTGCAGGACCTGTCAGGGGAACAGAGAGAACATAGATGTAACAGAGGAGCTAGGGACAATGAGACACTATTGTAGGTCTCTGAGCTCGGGGGTTTGTTTAGAGACCGGCGGGGGGGGGGGGGGGAATATCTGACGGGCAAGTTGGCCCTTGCTAGTAGTATGGTAATTAGTTTCATAGCCTCTGGCCCTATTAGTTTAACGATAAATAATAATAATAATGCTATCGGGGGTAGGGCCGCTGTTCCGGGGTGGGTGTTGTTCACTTCCTCTCAGGTGGTTACAGGGCTCTCATGTTGGATGCAAATCCTTGCCTACCATACAGCGCAACACTTTTTCCTAGCTTTTTATGTATCGAGTAGATGCTGTGACCTCGATGGGGATTGCTCCCTTGTGGCCGCTAGCTTCTAGTTTATATCGGAGGGTCCCTAGGGCAGGATTATCTTTTTTTCTAACAGATATTAGAGAGAAGCTTTAACTTTGGCTCGGGGAGAGGGGAGGGGGCTCTTCGACAGCGAGCTGCCAGAGCACGCGAAGATTCTAGTGCCCGCTGGAGGATTAAAGATGGGATAAGGTAGTGTTCAAGTTTTGTATGGTAAATGGTAACTTGAATGACGTGGTTTAAGGTGTGCGGACTTTTCTGCCTGTGGTTGTTTGGGGGAATCAAGGTTCGGAGTAGGGAGCTGGGGTCTGAGTGTTTTTGTCACCACTCACTAAAGTTTTCAAAGGTTCCCTGATACTGGAGCCTCAAAATTTTCATCACAGGGCGGTTCAGGAGGGTCGCCGCTCTGTCCGGCTTCAGCCTGCCATCCATTGGCGGGAACAATGTGGTAGTGGAAACAATTCACGTTTTGGTATTATTGAGAAGCTGTTTGAGGGGGGAAGTGTCACCACAGCAGTGGTGCGAGCTCGTGAAATATGGAGTGGTGGGAAAAATGAGTTAACGGTTAGATGCCCATCCTGGATACGGGGAGGAGATTGGTGTAGTGTGGCTTGCTTCAAATCTTGGGTGAGACTAGCTTGCACGGCACTTTTCTATTTTTCCCTTTGACTTTTGCTCAATCAGTCTCTCCATCGGGATACATTTATGATACTTGCACTTGTAGAGGAAAAGCCCCACTTCAGAATTGCTTATCTATGGCCACTTCTCAAGCTTCAACTTTGCAGGTATCATATCTTTCGATAAGACATATCTTTATGCCGATCTATGGCCAAAATAGCTGCTCTGTCGGGCAAATAAACTTGGGGAGCTGTTCTACGCTGAATTTTTTATTTATTTACCAAAAGATATAGAGTGATATACCGGTAGGTACGTGGGTGTACGGGTAGGCAGAGGTGCAATGACAGGTTGTGAAGAACATATCCACGGTCGCTTGTTTTATACATTATACAAGGGCTCGGGGTTATGTCATGGAACACGAGCCTGATGAGGCCACAGAAAACCCGAAGAGAATAAACGTTATAAAAAAAAATGTCATGGAACAGTAAACAGGGCTTACTGTGTGCTCGCTGTGGTACAAGTATGCTTGAGACATAGAAATATGACCTTGTTGGGCCTCTATTTCCTCTTGCTGTGGTCAGTTTTGAAAATATACCGGTATACCGGTATTTGACGGACGAGGTGCCTGGACTCTGGTTCAAATTGTTGGCGACACTCTGATGGCAGCTCGCTCACGACCCAATGATGACTGGGGTAGCGTAGGTAACGGCGCGAAGTCCAGGAGAAAAGCACGTAAGTGGTGGTTGTGGTATGTGTGATGTTCGATGTACTTGTACAATACAGGAAGCTCTCTACTGGTAGCTTAGACTAGGTACAGAAAGAGAGCGCACAAACGCACTAAACAGGAAAAACCCACACAACGGGAAAAACCCACAAGTGGCAGTCACGACCCTAAACCGGTCGTACCCCAAACTAACTATCATACCCTAACGACTATGGGATTCTAGCTATCACAAATACGCCAATCAAAAAAGCAGTTCTTCCTGAGCTCCTGTTGAGCAATAGAAGGTTTGCGTTTCTAGATACCGTAAAATCTTGAATAATTGGACGGTGTGCTATGAAGTCCAGAATTCCCTTCTCTGGAAAGGGGGCAAAAACACAGCAAAAACACGGCCCCTTTCCCCCCTCCGAGACAGAAAAAAAAACAAAAATTTCTTGACCTTACTAGGAGAGGAAAGTCCAACGACATAGCACACCGTCCAATTATTCAAGATTTTACGGTAGGCTAGTTGAGGTGTGCCAGTTATTTGGGCTAAAATCAACACCCCTGCTCCGTGCAATGACAAAATCCTGGACCCTGGTATATCAAATCACATCCCCAGCTTGAAGCTAGCTATTAGGTTAGCAGTGGGCACGGGTGGCTGTCCTCATGCCTGATGTTTTCGAACAAGACAGGGATTGCTTTGCGGGTTAACCTAAATTAACCATTCGGAAACTTTTTTCTTCTTTTACAAACTTTTTCCATTTCGGGGTTTATATCTAAAATAGCCTACAGTCTGCCCCTCCCTCGTAGGGACGGCTCTTTTTATGTAACCTCACTTGAATTCTTTACCACTTTCCTTCCCCTACTCGGGGGTCTTATCCCTGACACTTGTATTGGCTCGCCGATCGCTACTCTACCGTACGGGTACTCGAATATGGGCGTCCAACAGCAACTCGGCCGGGCAAGAACGAGCATTGACGTCGCCGAGTTGAAGCCAGACACTGAAGGTGGCAATTCTCATACAAAGTGTCCGGCTTCAAATCGGCCGCGTGAGTAAAGTATGTGAAAATGAGACCGGCCCCTCTTTGTTGGTCTTTCCTTGTTTTGCTACTCGCAATTGATATTCTGCGCGCGGCACTAGTACCACAAGAATTTCGATCGAGCAGTCGATCGAATGGAACCCAAGGAAAAAAGGAGGGAGGTGCTGTCAGGGTCGGAGCCACGTGCAGTGGATCAGAAGCACAACCATGTCACGCAAAGCCCTCCCCATTCGTGGATGGAACTCTACTGGTACCCCCGATCTCACTTAAACTACGCAACTGCGCGACCTCGAGCGCTTGAATACTCGAGTACAGTACTCGTACAGTGCAGCCTGTTGTAAAAATACCGCGAAACCCCTCTCCTCGAGAACTCGAGTAGAGAGCGGCACAGTCCTCCCGAACAGGGCCCCCACTCGCATAGCTAAACCCAAATAAGAAACTTTCAAGTGGTTTACTTGATAAACTGGGGCTCATGTGCTGACCACCGATCGTTTCCTAATTTCAAACCCACCAATCAACATCTGTTCAGGTGGGGGGCCTGTTCGGGTGGACTGGGACACCAGCTATCAGCGATCAGGCCCTTCGCAATCTGAGACAAAGAACCCCAATAGGGGATAGTGTTTTCCGGATGGGGTACTCGAGTATTGCTTGGGGCGGCTAGGCTTCCTTGATCTCATTACCTAGCTTGAGTACCGTAAAAACTCGAATAATTGAACTGTGTGCTGTGACCAAAATTTCCTTCTCTGGAGTGAGAGTAAAAAAAACACAGCCCCTTCCCCCCTTCCGAGCAGGAAAAAAAAACGACTTTTCTGAGAGGGAAAGCCTAACGACCTAGCACACGGTTCAATTATTCCAGTTTCTACGGTAGATAAATCCACCGCATGGTCTCTTTTAAACGGTTTTTACGGAAAACAAGAGTCAGAAACACGGTTGCTCGATTGGCTCGAGTACACTGAACGCTCCAACTAAAACCCCAGAAGCTCTTCCCCCGAGTCGGGCATAGTCCCTTGGAATCTACCATCTCCGTCAGCCCTGTGATCTCCGGGTTCTGAGTCAAAAACTCCTGAGAAAGATTAGAATTTTCCCGAGACGGTATAAGATCAACCCACTAGGTGTGTTAACCAGTATTCCCAAATCTGTTAACTTGTCAAGCTAAACCTGTCCTGGACTGACCGAGACAGCGGACTTCGAGAGATTTTATGCTTCTTCCCCTTCTCCAGACATCAATAATACCCTTCGCCGCTCGGTCCCCTCCCCCGGCAAAGGTTCTCCATCCCGGAGCCAACTGAACACTCCTAGGAACGATCTACTAGTATTCCTTGTTAAACTATCTCGTCCCAGCTCCGGGTCCGGGGATACTCATGGACGGACGTCCCACCAGAGGGCTTCGCCGTGCGGTTGCTCTGGTGACTTGGCTGATAGCTTCCCTGTGGGACTGGTTGGTTGGAATGGCTAGGTATGCCCCCAGATATTCTGGCCGTATACTCACCATGTATCCTCTAAAATCTCGTTTTTCCCGTGATATAGGGTTGACCGGTTACCCGATGTTACTGCATCCGGGGCGCGCCAGCAAAACAATCCCGAGAGACCCGCCAGCCCTCAACCCAAACCCTTCTTCGCAATACGTACGAAGCTTGGCGATGCTAATCAAAATTCCGGCAACATCCGGGGTTCTTACAATACGGCTCTTGCTTACGACATGGACGCGGTGGCTGGGGGTGAGCGTGCCCGGCGAGACAATTTTGGGAGACCAGCCAGCTTTCCCACCTCGATTAGCACTAGCCTTGGCAACTACAACAGCGGCAGCGGCAACGTTGAGGGTTCTGGCAACACGGCGATTTCTTATCATCGCATGGGCACTACGGCGGCCTCGAATAGGCATGTAGGGGGGGAACGGAGGATGCCCGCCTTCAACTAGCGCTCAAAACTCTATCCACTGATCTAGCGGTCGTGCTACCGTCAAAGGTGAGAGACGGGTGGGGGTTTCGTGATTCTCTACGGGATGGACGATACGTTTTGGCCGGTCTAGCTAACAGGGGACTAGATACCATCGCTAGCAGCCTCTGAGAAAGTATTTTCTTGGGGAGGTTTTCGCGGAATTCTTCGACCTATCATTACCGTGAGAACTCGGATAAACGGGCTATGTGCTAGGCAGCCCAAAATTTCCTCCTCTGGGGGAGGAGCGAAAAGACACTAAAAGAAAAGGCTCTCCGAGACAAAAAAAGAAAAAACACCAGACCTCACTAGGAGAGGCAGCTCCAACGCCCTAGCACATAGTCCTATTATTCGAGTTCTTACAGTGCTCTCTTTCTTTTCTTCATGTATTACAGCTTTATTTGTTTTTTTCCCTTTCATGCCCATGATGTTCTACGGCGTCTCCCATTTTAACATCACGACTGTTCCCCCCTTCCTCAACTAGAAGAGATTATTTTTCTAAAGAATATCCTGTTTTCTATGCGGCGCTAAGTTAGCCCTCTTTTATTTTATTTTATTTTTATTTTTCACCTTATCTAGGGACTATCAGTTTGCTAAATATCACCATCAATTTATATCATGACCATTGCTATTTCATAGCTAGGCCCTAGTGCAAACATCGTCCATACCGCGCGCTAGTGTGTCGTTTAGGTTGTAGCAGGAGCGGAGTTTTTACCGCCTTTCTGAGCCACCTCACATCCCCCAAGTCTCTGGTCCCGCAGCCCAGGAGAGTTTTGGGCGAGAGAATTAAGCCTAGACTTGTGATTGCACTATATTTTGACTAAGCTAGACTTTTGCTTAGGAGATAAAATGTGTGGTGTGGAACGCAACGATGAGATGAATGCCCGAGCGAGCAAGCCTTACGTATACCGGTACGCGACCCGAGGTCAAAAAAATATGGACAGAAGCAGGAATAAAGAAGCGAAGTCGGGTACTGTTGATGAAGCTTATCTGTCGCAGGGGCCGGGAAAATTGACAATCTGGAGAAAAGATACCCAGAACGGGATGTAACACGGGGGAAGGTAGTATGGGGAGAAACCAAGCCCCCGCCCTGTTCAACGAGTGATGAACTATGATGGTATCGGAATGGGGAAGGGGGGGAAGAACTTGAATAGAAGATGAATGTACCAGGACTAGGGATTTGGAAGCCTTCTCTGGGGCTTGAGGGGAAAACGCCGCAAACCCAGTCCTCGGTTGAGAGGGAGTAAAGAGGTATACTGGTAGTCTTTCACTAGGTCTTGACGAATATTCGCGGGCGACGAACAGGAATTAGCAAGCATTTTTTGTTACCCTACTCAATTTCCCACTGGCCGAATGCCCCTGTTCGACATCCACTGATATTGGTCAATATTTCATGAAAGACTGTATACACAACCCTTCACCCGGAGAGGCAATTGCGGTGTCCTGGCACAGTTATCTTCTGTTAAAGATTGGGGGGGACTTGTGCGACTTGATTGTGCTTCTAGACCGAAGTCCTTGGCTCTTGTGCTGGTGATACCCTTCCCCCTTTTTTGACCTTCGCCCGATCCGTTGCATAACCGGGGTATTGCCACTGTGCGCAGGGCGTCAACTAGGGGTAGAGTCGCAGCGGAAGCAGGAAAGCGGTTCAGTGTGTGAGCTTAGCATTCTATGCTTTTTTGGCTGGCTAGGGGGCTACACCAGCTGACCATCTATTTAAAGTCCAAGCGTACCCAACAGTGGTCTTCTTCTTCGCATCCCGCTTGCGGACAGATTGGTGGGTTTTTTATTTGGCGCTAGATTGGGGTGTTTGTATATGCATTAGGGGGGGGGGGGGTTTCCTGTGGCATTGATTCCTAGGTGGAGGCTTGGGGCGTGGGCTTTGGTTCGCTAGTGTTCCGTTCTTGGCCAGCGCGTTTTGTCACTTTTTGGCGGCGCCATTGCACGATGCTGAATGAGATGAAAGATGCAAACCTTACCGGTAGCGCACCTGAGCGAGATGGCCAACTGGGAAGTCTTGTGGCAGTACTCGTACTGCCCGTCTCCAATATCCTAGAAGCAGTTCCGGTAACACTATTCCTTATACCCCCAGAAACAAAACATGATACTGAAGGAACCGAGTTGCCTCAGAGCAGTCAAGACTGGTGAAGTAGGAAATGGAGGCCTTCCTAACCTCGGGGACTTGCCCAACACTAGAAAGTAATGTTCAACATATTTCGGAGGTCGGCGTCACCCTCTAGATTGCTGCTCCCCTTTTAACCTTCAGACACCCGACTGCTGTGAGACCATGAAAGTCTGCCTTCCTGTACCGCGGCAGCCGTTCCTGTGTTTACTCGTAATTGCCTGATGTTTGTAAAAACGACGGCTATTGCATATAGGCAAAATCTTGATCCGTCGTTTTTACAAAAGTCAGGCAATTGCGAGAAGTGTGCCGGCCAAGTATCTTGGGGAAAAAAAGGGAATGAGACAAGCCCCCATTCCCCCACTAGTTGTATGTTGTGTAATCGTGGTCGGGTTTCAGACACTGGCTGCCGAGTACGAGTGGTTCGTCCAGGGTTCGTCATCATCTGAGCCAGGGATAGTTCCCAGATGAGGCTTTATAAAGGCCATCCGCGCTCCCTATCCGACCTCACCACATGCAACTACATTCGATATTAAATTATTAGCACTTGATTCGAACAGCACTACCAGAGCCGTATTAACACTAGGATTTCCAGTACTACTTCGGTGCTGCATTTCAAAAACCATATCTACACCCCGTTACGCCAATCGACTTTAATCCTATCTTCCTTTAGCTACCACACTTGCTTTTACAAGGCCCAAAAAAGGACATAGGTGATGGCACCCTCGAACAGGTGAGCCTCTCCTCGTAGGTCCACCAAGTGGGCCCCAGAGGTTCTACCCTGCTATGCTAACAAGATTGTGCAAGCCCTTCCCGCCGGCCAGGGGACTCTCACCCTCAGGTTGCCAATGTGCCTCCACAGACGTTTTATAAGATATTGTGAGTTGGGAAAGAAAAATATGCCCCTCTATATTCTCGTCATCTGCTTACCATGTATTCTCAAATCTCGTTTTTCCCATGATATAGTGCTGAGCTGTTCTCCAAGACATCTGCCGCAATTAAATCAACAGTTGGTAGTGGCAGTCAAACTTCTGGCGTCATACCCCAGCACGCCCCCAAGGGATCTTGCGCCATAATTACAGCAGAAGCTGGCAATGATAATAAAAAGTGTGCCAACATCGATCTTAAACAAGCGGTAGGGGAATCAGCTACTCTTCACTAGACAGACACAAACACTGAGAATGAGCAGGTCCAGGAACACCACAGTCTCTCATCCAGGCTTTCTCTTATTATGAGCACACGTGTTGGTCATTTTAACAATAATGCTGGCAATATTGTGAACACTAAGAGTTGGGGTGCTTGGGCCCGCGACTTCCTTTATCTCATTATAAGGACCGATGTTGGTGACCACAGCGAGGATACCTGCAACTTTAAGAACAGTAACACCTCAGATGATGAGCGTGTAAACCCCGAGGGGGGACTGAGGGGGTCTAACACCTTCTAGGGCCCCACAATTGTGTTTTTTTCGTGGCCATACTATCGTCACAGATGAGAGATGGGTGCGGGATCCATGATTCTGGGTGGGATAGGAGATGTGTTTTCCTCTATCTTGGGGACCGGAGACGTCATATGACACCATCGGTAGCGGCTAGCGAGGAAATTTTTTTTTGGAGGTTTTGGCGGAGTTCTTCGACTTAATTTCTTCTCTTCATGTTCTATGGCTTTGCTTTTGTTTATTTATATTTATTTTTATCTTTTGTACTGCCTACACCTCATGATTTTCCACATCTCGCTCATTCCAACATCCCGGTTTCCCTCCTACCCTCCTCAACTACAAAAAAAACTTTTTTTAAAAAAAATATCCCATCACTTCCCCCATGTAGCCGCAGCACTTCTTCCCCCTCTCTTTTTTTTTTTGCCCCGTTTATGTACTTGAAAAAGGCATAGGATGCTATCATTACGACAGTAGGGTTGAGGGTGAGCCATTAGTGAGGCTGGGCAGCCGTGTACTGTACTGGTATTTCTCATCCAGATTGCGTCGTGGCTAGGAAATACCATCCATTTATTCTATCCACTTATATCTGCGATCACATTATCCACCACCAATTTGCATTATGCCGTTGTTGCTTTATAGTTAAGTCCTAATGCAAGCGCTATGCATGCCTTACACTAGCATAGCCGCATGTTAAAAGTTCTAGCACCTTGGCTAGCACTGTAACACAAAAGGGCTATTACATCCGCTATAAGGTTTTGCTCTTGTGCCAGCATAAGTGCCAGAACTTTGGCACACGGTTGCACGGAACTACACCTAGTGGGACAGGAGGAACGGGGCTTTTGCAACCATTCCCGGCGGCCCCACACCCCGCAAGTTTCCAGAGCTTAAACTCAGGTTTATAATTGCATTGCAGTGGCTAGGTTAGACTTCAGCCTAGGGGCTATCGAGATAAGATATATGGCGTGGAGCTCATTGGCCAGATGAACGTGTGAGCGAGTAAGCCTTGTGCTTGTGCACCACGGTCAAGGGCCAAAAAAGTACAACCCGGGAAAGGAGTAAAAAATGAAGTCAAGCGTCATCGATAAATTTCATCCGCTACAAGGACTAGAAAAAAGCTACTGGCCTAGAGAAAGGGAACATAGAACAGGGCGTAACAGGGAGCAGGGAAAGGGAGTATAGAGAGGCGCCAAGCTCCTGGCGTAAACCAATGGGTGATAATCTACGATTCCATGCCTGCAAAGGAAGGACATCGGAATAAGTTCCAAGCGGAGTCTCACGATCCCGACGCCCCCAGCGAAGGATTATATCAACAGTTACTGCAGAACCACACCATCCCTCTCGCCAAGAAACCATTGACGATTGAAAAGTTTGGCTATCATGAAGGATGGAATTGTTAGAAGGATGTGGTTGATGCTGGAATTTATAGGAGTGTTGTTGATCGCTGGGGAGCATAGTGGATTATTCTAGTGCTTTAGAGGTTTATAGAGAGATTGTGCCGACATGTCTTTCCTTTGTGATCATGGGAGTGTAAGGAGGAATGTAGAGAGATGCAGAGATAGGAGTCTCGACCCATAGGAGGATCAAGATCTGTTATTTTTGCTTTATTTATGTATCCGCCTTTACCGTAAGATTAGTTCTAGAGAATGCCTAACTCGCCAAGCAATACTCTCATTCTACTCTCCACCACTGTTCTATCAATTTCCCCCACTTTACCAGGAATGAGAGAGAACTCAAAGTCCCCCGTTAATAGTTCCCAATGCTCCACCCGTCTAGAACCATACCAGATTAAACCTTGGGCTCACAAGAGCTACCATAGTCGCCACCATCATCAGTTTTGGACATATTGGGTCTCCGCGGGGGTATGTCGTGCACCCAAGTGATTACGAATCTCTCGCCCTAAACAACAGAGTGACAATGTAGAGAGGAGTGACCCACGTTTTGGTATTATTGCGAAATCATTGGGTGGGGGAGGAGTGTAGGCAGTTTGGTTCGACTGAGAACTTGGAAGTGTTAATTTGTGCAAGGCAGTCGCTGTTGGGGCCCCGAAGTCTGAGGTGGTGCCCGGGACGAGGCTGAGGAGTCAAGAATCTATGCAAGGCCAAGGCAGAGAGCCCTGTGTGACTTGATAGTGCTTGTAACCGACCACCCTCGACTCTTTCTCGGATGATACTTTTCCCTTTTGTTTTTTTATTAACGCATAGACACTCCGAGCATAGTTTTCCTTGCATATGCAACACTTTATTTTGGGACAGATAGGTAAACCCCCTATTTAACACAAGATTAGGGCATTTTTACCTATATGTGGGAGGAGATTTCCTGTAACTTTAGTTCCCGGCTTGAGGTGCTCGCAATTGAACGGCGGCTGTGAGCACGGCTGCTATTGCATATGGGCGAAAAATTGCCCGGAGCCTCAAGATTTTGGTGGTATGCAGTCGTGTTTGCAAAAAAACGGCAGGAAATTACGAGTACCTTAGTGTATCTAAGCGCAGTGGCCAGCCAGAAAGTAGTGCGGTATCACTCGTACAGCTCATCCCCAATATCTCAGCAGAAGTGCCAGCGATACAGTGCCTTATGCCTACAGCAGCGACACATGATATTGAAGGAACCGAATTGTCTCACAGAGCAGCCAAGACTAGTAAGCAGGAAATGAAGAATCTTATGACTTTAGTGACTTACCTAACACTAGGAGATGTTCATCATATTTTCAAGCAGGTGTCCCGCCCTATATTGCTGTTTCGCTCTTGGCCTTTGGACACCCGATCACACAAATTCATGAGAATTGGGTTTTCCCCTGGTGCTCCGGTGGCTGTACCAGTACTTGTGTCTAGCATAAAGTGCCATAAAAACTGCAACATGCGGACAACGTGCTATATCGTTAGAGTTGCCTTCTCTGGTAATGCCTGGTGTTTTTTTTGCTTTTGTATGTCTGCTAGAGGGGCTGAGCACATTGATCGATTATTCTAGTTTTTACGGTGCCTAGGGATGAGATAGGTTGTTTTTCGCTGGTCAGATGGTTGCGTAACAACTCTGTTTTTCAGATATTTATCGCCAGACACATTTAATTCATGCAGGGTCTGTTGTCCTTTGGATTGGGGGCCGTTCCTGGCTCGCGCTCCATAAAGGCAATGCCCACCCCAGCCCAACTTCAGCACAAGGAACCAAATTCGACATCAAATTACTAGAGCTAGATCCGAACACAGGCACCGACAAGTACCCCTCTTCAGGCTCCCAAACCTCATACAGGTGAGTCCTTCCTCTTATTTCTTCCTGCAAGAGGCTCAAAAGTTTCGTCATTGCTAAACTAACTGAATGGGATCAAGAGTGATCGATTCGCAATCCAGGCAGTTGGTCGAGACTTTGAACCAGAGGACACACAAGGGGGATCATGCTAGCATTTACTGAAGGGATTCTAGATGAGGCGTTCTGGTTCAAGTTGATAGCGTCCCTGTTCGCCTGGTTAGTTGAATAATATACCATTATAGATCCTGGCTTACACTTACCGTGTGTTGATTCAGCTGGTTAGTCTACCGGTGTGTCATCATGCTAAGTCCTCGATTCGAAACCTCTGCCACCTTCAGCACAATTGCTGGCGATGAAAACAAAGATTGCGGCATCATTGAATTTCAAAGCAACACGGGGACCGGACAGCATACTCCCCCCAGCGCACTAACGAAAGTTGGTAACTCCAACGAGAGAACCGGCAAAATTTCAGTTAGCTACGGCACCCCCCAACTCACTGCCCTGGTGGTCACAGATTGTGATAGAACTTGGGGAAAAAAGGTGCCGGGGACAAATACCTCCGGTCGAGAACCACCGCCCTATTCCCCGGCTGCCGCACCACTATCGCAGATGAAAGGCTAGCGGGGTTTCTTAATTCAGTATGGCATACGAGCTGAGTTTCACTCGGTCTTGCAGACCTGATACTGGATAACATCACCGACAACCTCTTTCTCTCCTCTTCATATTTTATAGCTCTGCTTTGTTTTTGTTTCTGTTTATGGACCATGGCTTTCCAAGACATCTCGCTCTTTCCAACTTCACAATTTCACTTCTATCCCCTTCTCATTTACAAATTTATTTTTCAAAAAAAAGAGACGCAACCGCTTTTCCCACGTGGGGGCAGCACTTCTTCCCTCGTTTCCTTTCTTTGCCCCATTTACTGCAGAGTATCAAATAAGCTCGAACACCCCGCGTCCCAACCAAGTACCCAAGCTGAAAGTCTGTGAAAGTATTTCCTCTGATAACAACACATCTCAACCAAACCAAGATAGTGCGACAGATTTCCCACTCCTACAGGAACACCCTTTTGCTCCAGGAGCAAAGCTTTTAGCTGGCCTCCATGATTTTGAGATGCCAATAGATTATATTAGTAAAGAGGCTAGTGCCTCCAAAGCTACTGTGCGGGCATGAATGATGTCGATTTTTGAGTGAATATACTTCGATTTACGCCATTCAGAATATCAAGGGTGAGGTTGAGGAAAGAAACTCAGGGTACTCTTCAGAACTAGGAGTTACTAGATTCAGGCCATTTTGGCAACCTGGCAAGGAGCATTCCGAGAGGATGTCTAGAACGAGGTGTAACATGGGGAGTCAGGGAAAGCAACATGGCGGGGCACCAAGCTACCACATCGAATCTAACGAGTGATAGTCTATGATTGTCTGTCCACAAAAAGGAAAAAGGAAAAAGGAAAAAATCCCAAACCGAGTCTCATAACTCCAATACCTATAAAGAGGAACTATGTGGTGCCGGTAGTCGAGAGTTGCCCCTTGCCACGACCAAATCCAGTAACGAGCAGGCCCCAATAACAAGTTTTCAGAGAAAAACTCCCCACGGGACCACCCAGAATCAACCCCTGTCTTTTGACAAAGGGAGCATTGGTTGAGAATCCTAGGGTGGGCGTTTTGAGAAAGTGAGTACAGGTACAAATTTATGCCAAAGCGCTACGTCTTCGTATGTATCGCTGCGCGAAAAGAAAGTGTGCAACAGGGTCGGTTTTCAGTCCCAGACACCATATAAATAATTAGTGCAAAACTACACAATTCCTCTCCCCGGAAGCCATTCAATATTGAAAACTTCGGCCACTATGAGCGATGGAATGGGACAACTCAAATTCCTTCCCATAATCGTAAGCCCTGTGTCAATAGTACTTGAACTTGATGCCCTGCCGGCTTGGAACCTTGCCAGATAAAACCTGGCACTCGCAAGAGCTACCGACATTGCCACCATCTTCGGCATCGAGCATATCTGAGCATTCATCCCTGCCCTTGTTGTCGGGGCTGTCGTGAGAGGGGGATGCTGTACACTCAAGTTACTACAGAGCTCTAGCCCCCAAAAGCGGCAGGAATGTTGCAGCATGAATGGCCCATGTTTTAGCATTATTCCGAAATCGTGAGATGGGGGAAGTGTTTATCGATGCGGGTCATAACTAAGCCACCGTAAGCACAGCAGCCGGATTTGCAACATATTTACAGTACCGTACCTGTACTGGGCGCAACTCAGCCAGTATGAGTAACTCTAGGCTTTTATGATTAAGCAGTAATAGCAATAGTGATTTCAACAGAACCTGATATCTGCGCCCTCAATGCTCAATCATAATTCTCCGAGTCAGCAACATAGGGATACATTTGTAAAAAAAGAGACTTCACCCTTGTCCAAGCACATTACAAGTGCTTGTGCTCGGGTGTGGCACCTTGTGAACTGTAGTTGAGAATGCCTGATACCTATTGTGGTGCGGAATTTCGGTGGTAATGATTTAGTTATCTCGAGTTGAGTTGGGGCACTTACATCGCAACACTAGTTACCACGCTTACCCTGTAATCATAACCCCCGTCGATATGCAGTTCCCCCCCCGGAGGACTTCGAAGTATTCTTTCGTTCATTTGCGCAAGGCAGTAGCTCTCCGGAATCTTGCAGTAATGGGGATGTGGGCTCTTGAAATCTGAGGTGGTGCGTAGAACGAGGCTGAGCAGTCAAAGATTTGCCTGATATTCCTGCGGGGAACTTGGAGTGATATGACTATGCTTCAATCGACCGCCAGTGGGTTTGAATAGGCAGCAGCGCTCCCCACAACTTCCGTTTTGATCCCCTCTATCAACCGCTTCACCGGAACACCGTGTGCAGAAAGCCGACTCAGAATAGAAGAAGCTCAACATGTCAGTTTAATTACCGGCACTTATACTGACTCATTTTAAGTCGATCACGCAGGAATCAGGCGAAGCTGGCTATCCTTAAAGTGCGAGTAGACACCATTAATGATATTTCACTCCGGGATGCATTGGTACGTCTCATTTTAGGAGATATTACAGTATCTATCCACATATCTTGAAGGAAATTCCCTACTAAGTTAGCTCTTTAGCCGGAGCTTGAATTACGGACTTTAAATCACTCATTCTGGTACCGGTATTGTTTACTCTCATTTCTGGCCAAAATTTGTATCACAGCCGATCACTCGCATGTTCTGAGCTGCGCATGCTTCAGCGGCTAAACTCTCCCAGCTACATGCAAGTTCAGCGAGCTTATGGTGGGATGCTTGCACCACCACCCCCCTTTTTTCTTCCACAATCCGCGCAACGGGCCGATGCGACATACGACATGCAGATTCACCGCTATCCAAATCTATGCTTAACCCAGAGGCTTCAAGTTTACCCCACAAACTTAACCTTTTTTTCCCTGAGAAAGCCGCTCAGCCACAACATTGCGTTGCTATTACGGAAGATGAATATGCACGTCTCATCACCCCAAAGGATAATACTGTGCCGGCATTCGGCACGCCCACGCCAGACCCCGCACTCAGGCTGGGCTTCAATAATTCCCTGAGTCATTGCAAAAAAGAGCCGCTCAGAAAGAAACATAATACCGATGACCTGGCTTAGTATTCCTTAGTCTCTACCCTCCCGTCGGCGGCATAACAGCCTTTCTTTCCATCTAAGGAAGGTAACTATCAAGAACACACAACACCTATGCATGAGATCACATATCACAGCACAAGTAATCTGGTATCACAGTTAAAACCGCACAAGTAGTACAAAGCGCCCCCAGCCTCCCCAAGCCTTGCTCCCAACCGCGCCAAAGATTGAGAAGGAAAGAATGACCCCCCCTCAGGGAATGCCTTCCTTTCACGGATTTTGCTATTACCATAAGTAGGACAAAGGCCCACTGACCTCTCAAATTTCCCCATCTAAGAGGCGGAGGGAGATAGTAGATGTATGATGGCTCCTGTATTATCCCGAGGAGACCCGATAGCTACAAGCTATCATAGATAGGCTTTAGGTATTCCCCACAAATCGGGGAAAACAATCCAAAATACTCCGTGTGCTTTTTCGAAGATCTCACACATCACTAGAGTGAGATACCGGTATACTCAAATCCAGGAAGGGTTGGTGCAACGTATCCTTGGCCAATTTAAAGCTTGCTGCATCCCCGGGTCGGGCACCCAGCACCCCACTCTTTAAGGCATAGCAAGAAATTCTAAACCTTTTATCCCTGGAATTCGCTACCAGCATTCCAAGGCTGCCTTGGAGCGATTTGAGTGGAGGGGGTATTTCAGCTGACCCCCAGTGCTGAGTTATTTGAGCTCTAAAAGGAACCGAAAATCCTATTCCCTGGCCAAGCACAGCCCCGGCTGCCCAAATTCAGCTTAAGCGTGCTGGTAACGAATTCTAGTGTTTCAGACCGCCCAAGGGATAGCCGTGTCGGGTGGTACACCGCTTCCACTGGTATTCCAAGAGTCCAAGTGCACAGGTGGTGTATGTTACGCAATGATATAGATGTCATACTAAGTCAGCCCACCGAACTTCAAATCTATATCATTGTTTAAAAAATAACATCTTGTTGTTTCCGGGAAATGCTTAGAGGGTAACTGGGAGTGCCCCCCCAAGGTCCAATCATCTGGGGTTGATAGGTATACTCTTGCACTGAACTCGAGTACTCTAACTCACCAACTCTGCCGCAAAAGAAATTGACACCCATCTAGGTTCCCATGGGAAACCCACAAGTTTAACCAACCACCACAAGGTACACAGCAAACTTTGTTCTCAAAAAGTGATCAAAATTTAACGAAAGGGGATCACCTAGAATTTGACACATGAAATTGCCAATTTTTTTCCCCCTACCAACCACTGGTGGTGAGTGAGTGAAACCAGGCAGTATCGTTGCCAGAAATCCCATACAAACTGACCGCCCGGAGCAGTGTTCTGGGGCTCTTGTCTTAGAACTCTAGAACTCAGAACCCCTAGCATGCTTTCTGTAACCTGGTGTCCAATCGTGTGAATCTTCGTCTCAAACTATGCTATCTGAAAAATCTCCTGATTTTTTCTGATGCTCTGGTAGGAAGCAAGCACGTTTTAAGAATGGGCGTTTTTATATATATGAAGAAACCCCATGGGTCGGCTCCCCCCATCGCTCAAATTACACAGCACGTGATTATCCAGTCTCTCGGCACATCCACCTCAGCGACATACCACCCGACATGGCTTTATACCATATACCAAAGATCATGCTAAAACATTCCCAAACTGCTTTAGTGAGGGGCGGTTGAGTACCGCATCAATGTGGTATAGTGAAAAACACCACTTATTCCGGTGTCTCTGTCCAATGCTCGGTAAATTCTCAGGGCCTATTACTAGTTCTTAGTTAGACCAGAGTGACAATACATGACTGCGACTGAAACCAATTCCTTCCTTATCACCGCAAACCTTCCCCCATCCATCGCATTCACGCAGTCTATTAGTAGACCCCTCCCACCACCAACACAACGACACCTACTACAACCCTCTCGGCCCTACGATCGCAAAATTTCCGGGGCCAAAAAGCCGCTAAATCACCGATACAAAAGTGGATATGCTAAGCCCAATTCACTCTCAGAAAGAAGCCTACCGGGAGAAAACTAATGAAGGTGGTATGATCGCGTAAGGGCGTTGACGGGTGGAAGATGTCGAGGCGTGTGTATATGCTTGTCTATTTGTCTATTGGAGGTTGCTAGCTAACAGGTATCATACTTAAGTAGTGAAAACTTCTACATGTATAGCCCTATACATCCGTTCATACCCCAGTGCACCCACACATGTCCACACTTCAGTGTTCCTCCATACAATGTCCGTTTCCCGTTACCTGCGCTCCTCGGTTCTTCTAATACAACATTCTACCACTAGGGTCACTACACCATTAAAACCCCGTCTCAAAACACCGATCGATGGGAAGTTTTACAAGAGCGCGTTACGAATCACCCAGCAGTAGTAAGTACTGACGAATCGGGGCCCCTCCACTAGTGGAGAAAACTCCTATGCCAACCCCCATTCACCAACACTCTTTTGCTAGGAGGGGGTGTTTTGATGACATACTCGTAATGTCCTGACGTTTGTGAACACAACTGCTATTGCATGATGCCAAGATTAGCGCAAAAAAGCTGAATTTTGGCGGTATGCAATAGCAGTTGTGTTCACAAACGTCAGGACATTACGAGTAGAGGTTCCCGCAGAGCACTGTACACTACTGCTTCGTCAAGTTTAGCGCTCGGGTTAAACAATTGCCCCAAGAACTCATATATTTGGATCATGTGCGAGGCTCAAGGGTCCAATTTATCGATCCAAAGTTGAGGATCCTATCTTTCGGTCAGGGTTTGTCTTCCGCCTCTACACGTGTACATAGCTCTATTATACTCGCGCGGCCGAGTTGAACCCGGGCACTTAAGGTGGCAAGGTCCACGCAAAGTGTCCGGCCTCAATTGGGCCGCCGGAGTACGTTGCGCCCAACAGTCATTAAGGGGAAGTATAGCAAGATATTCTTGCTCTAAGCTATTACCAGTATGATACCTTTACCTATACTAGAGTAGCCACCGGCGGTCACCGCAACAAAAAGCCTCAGCGCTTATCAGATCAATCTCCCATCTTATCTCACCTCAACCCCTCAACTTCGGATCGCCTCCCCCGCCCATGACTAGTTGTCCAAACCCATAATAGATCAAGAACTCCGTTTCGCCCAATGCTTCTCTTCTAACCTCAAATCCTCACGAAGCCCTCCCCCCGCTTCCAGGGTTCGACTATGAGCTGGTGAAGCTAGATACAGTGTGAAGACGTAAACTTAAAGCTTGACGAATCCCCCCACCTCAAGTTACTCCACCAGTCATGTCGACGACAGGACTAAAACTAGGCTCCCTTGCAATCCGCACGCTAGCGAAGCCTATAGCTGTGAGCAGCCCTTATCATCTACCCATCCCCTCACCACCTCAGGAAGAAAATAATTAACCCGATGCCTCTTAGAGTCGAATAAGAGCCCAAGCCCGCGACCACCCCCGCTTCCGGCGCCTATGCATAAACATAGCGCAGCAAATCCACCGTATAGACATGCGCCTGCGCCTCGGTATCCTACGGGACACGGCCGCCATCGAGAAGGCCAACCAAGCGGAACGCGAATGGCACAAGAAGGAAGCTGCCAAGCGATTGAGGGAGCGAGAGGCAAAAAACTCCGCCGCTACATCGCCTGCATCCTCGAACCTCCCGCTGCCCCCGCGCTCGGTTGTGCACCATATCACAGGGGGTGAGGCTGCCGCGGCTAGGGCGGGGAAGGAATTATCCAAGAAGCCGCCCAGGATTAGACCGCTCAGTGAGAATAAAGCGATTGAGAACGGAGCAAATTTTATCAGCGAGTTTTTCCTGTTTAGCGTTGCTGGGGGGTTGATTCTATTGGAGCAGATCCGGTCCAGGAGGAAGGAAGCGAGTCGGAGGGATATGGTTGCTGATCGGCTGGAGGAGCTTGAGGAGAGGAACCTGGTAGACGAGGAGAGGTTGATGAAGCTTGAGGAACGGACGAGAGAGGGCGAAGACAAGGTATTGAGGCTTGAGGAGGAGAACTGGAGGTTGAGGGGCGGAAAGGGGGAGTTTCCTGGGAGAAAAATCAGTGAGGATAAAAGGGTCGCGGAAGAGAAATTTTTGGCTGAGAGGACTACCCCCGTCAAAATTGTCAAAGAGAAAGGATTCTGGTCCCGGATTTGGGGATTCGGGAAAGAAAAGGCGGAGGATATTAGAGAACCTCCAGAAAATCCCCCGGAAATAACCGCAAAGCAGGCCGCTGCGAAAGCTGCTACTAACGGCAGAGATGAAAAGCCTGAAGTACTCTTTCTCTCCCAAATAATCTCGACAAACCTAACCAAAAACTAGAACAAGATAAAGCATAAATCACCCCTCGATTCTTATTTTCACTAACGCTACTCAATATAAGTTTCTTAATTACTCCTGTCAGATATATAAAATGTTGTATATAAAGAGAGAGGGGAACCGTATAAGATAATCCTCTTACGAGCAAACCCGCCCCGAGTACGAAATGCAGTGCAGTATAATAGGTAATAACTCTAGGGACTGTCAAAAGAACGGCCTGTAATAGGTATGATATTATAATACCATGGGTGAGAAAGGTAGTTTTAGATAGGGCTAGAACCTTAGCGAGAAGAGCCGGTTAAGCAAGCGAAGGAGACAAACATCCCAACTTAAAAGGTTATGGTTCTCGTGGGGGGAAGTGAAGGGAAGCCCACGGAAGCGTAAGTTGATTGTACTTAGAGAAAGCTGTATCACGTATTTCCTGCCATAAGGAGGTAGCGTCGACCACAACACTGGATAGGAATGGATCTTTATTCCCAACCTGTCTCATCAAGAAAGGCAAAGCACAACTCAGGGTGGTAATAACGAGACTATTCTAGCTCTACATCATTACATATCACTCGCAAATCGCCCTACCACGGAACATCTTTTAATATTATAGGAGGTTATGATGCCGGGCCTTGAACAAATCTATTTAGAAGGCGGGCCCACCTACTGTGGCTTAGTTTTCCCCGATTGTCTACAGAAATGGGTATCAGGGCACCCCCGAACGTCTCGAGATGAATAGCGCAGCACGAAATCCATTGAGACAGAAAAAAACGCAACCTCCCAATCTAGTCAACGGAAGAAAGCAGAAGGATAGAATGAATCGCCAGCAACAAAGCAAAAATACATGTTTATAGAAGGAGGAAAGGAAAAAAATGCGCCCTCTCGAAACAAGACTCAAAGCCATCTGAAACTAGCATAAGTTCACAACATGAATTCCCATTGTATATGACACCCCCGCATTCCTCCCCCTCGTATCCTCCCCCTCCGATCCTCCCCCTCCTATCCTCTAGGGCAATAGGCCACAAATTGTGGGTCACATGGCCTACGCTCATAAGTCATCATTCAGTCGGCCCTTTAACGACGGCTCTCAAGCGATCAGGAGTAATGAGAGAGACTTACATTAGAGTTCTTCCCACTACGTTTACTTGCTTCGAACTTCTTAACCATTTCGTCCACCATTGCATCGTATTCTATCTGTTTAGAGTTTTTTGGCCTCTTTCTTCTACGAGCCGCCCCCAAGGATTCCGTGACAGAAGTAGAGCCCTCTATAGAATGCTCCCCTTGAGCAGGAGCTTCTTCGCCATCACACCTACGCTTGCGAGGGGAGTGGAAGACGGGATAGCCGGTGGGCGAAACAGCCCTTCTCGTCTGCTCCTGTGCAGTCTGTGTAGCAAAACGCCCCCCACCAGTGCCTGGAACATCTGCCTGACCTTGAAACCTCATCAAGAATGCCTCTGACCGCTTCTCGGTATCGGCTTTTTCGGCCTCAGATAATGCTGAAATCCCAACTCCCAACTCTTTTAGTTTTCCAGACCCCCGCGGGAGGTTGTCGATAGCGTTCCCAACTGCAGTATCCATTAAATTCCTAGCAATGCTTCCAGTCTGGCGTCTCCCATCCCGACGCCTCCTGTATTCTTCGTTGCGTTCAGCGACTTCCTGCAGGTGGTCCACGACAGCTTCTTCTATCTCATTCTCTGTCTTTTCTCTTGCCAGTCTTCGGTTTTGTTTCCTTCCCAAGGCTCCTCTCTCCATCTCTCGCTCCCCCTCACCAATCTCCTGGAAGTAATCCAGTATGTTCATCTCAGTCAAATCTTCCCAGTGCTGAGCCTCGAGCCCACGAGTTTCTCTTATCCCCGAGGATCTCCGCAAGTGCTCTTGGCTCCTTTCCTCGAGGGCCTGGAAATGGTCTAAGGAAGCATTATCTACTGTTTCATCGAACTTGTCCCTGTTCAGATCCCTCTCTTGTCTCTTGCCCTCTCTCTTGCGGTTATGCTCTTGTGATCTCTCCGCAATATCTTGCAGACGATCAAAGGCAATCTCGTCTACCATATCTTCATCTCGTTCCCGCCCGAGAGCCCGGGTCATTTCTTTCCCAAATGTTTTCCTAAGATCCTGTCTCTCTTTCTCTGCGATCTTTTGCTCATGATCTAGAGCAATATCCTCAACTATGTCCTCAAAATGAAGTCTGCTATTCTCCTTCCTTGCTTTAAGCTCCCTCTTCCTTTCTTGTTCCTTTTCTTCAAGATCAAAAACCGTGTCAAATATGAGTGAGTCTATAGCATTCTCAAGTTCTTCATCCTGCCTCTTTTTCTCTTTCTGGAGATCTTTAAGACCAACCTCGCGCTTCCAAGAATCGAGTCTGGCCTTTTCCTCCTCAGGCGAGAGTAGCTTTGCCTTGCTTTCTTCCCCAGCCGCTTCATCCGCAACACTCTGTTTTGGATCCAGCCCGGTGCTAGCCTTGTCACCTAGCTCTTCAAATCGTTCCTGTCCGAAGAGGTTCCGATCCGCAGCTTCATAGGCCTTGAAAAACTCGAGGTCTCTGCCAGCAGCCTCATCACGAAGCTTCTGCTTAAGCCCAAATTTGCCCTTATTAAAACGCTTCCTCATAGAGCGCTCGTCCTTTTCAGACTTCTGAACGAGTTTAACCTCTGTTGGTTCAACATCAAAGTCGTCATCGGGCTCTTCCCCAGCCAAAGTACTTCCGGCTGCACCGTCAAGATTCGGCTTTGCTCCAAGAACCGCTTGGGAGCTATGCGCATCGGAGGAAAATTCAAAGTGGGGACAAGCGCAACCTGGTTCTACGCAGTGTAGAATAGGCTCAAGAGGGCGGTCTGAAGCTACCTCCGTGAGCACGTCGGGTTGTTGGCTCATTGTATAACGGGAAGATGAAGGAGGGTAGGGTAGGTAGGCACAGCGCAGGGGACGGTGAAATGCAAGATAGTGGTCGCTGTGATTGGAGCTCGAAGGGAAATGGACTTTACAGGTATGACAGTTATAACGGTAAATTATGCTATACGGGCGCATTTTAGGGGCTCCACGAGCTGGAGGTTGTGCGGACATGATTGAGCACGCAGTGACAATTATCGATCAAACAATGAATAATTGTGAGAAAGAAAAGGTTTCGTACACGCAGTACGAATCAAGCAGTAGAAGGAATTTTAAATGGGTATTAAAAGAAGCGAAGAGAGAAGGGAGGAGAAGAAGGTGGAAGGAAAGAAGGTGAAGGTGAGCACGTTGTGTGCCTGAAAGTCATCGGACTTCCTAGCATAGATGGGCCACGTAATTGTGGGGTTACAGGTTTCCGGTTTCCCGTAATTTACGTGACAGCCCCTAGGGAAAAACCCTCGGGGGGTCCAAGGGCGTGCAATTGTGTTAGCGAGGTAAATGCGATTGTTCAGAATCAACCCGCAATATCACCCTTATCTTTACGCAGTTACTCCCCTAATCCGTTCAGGAGGCCTTGACCCTAACATGAGTTTTATTCTCAAGACCACCACACTATGATTAGAAGGGCAGGATTTTATCCAGCTTACGGAAGCCACTCAAGAATCTTCTCTTTAGTTTTCCTGCCTTGTGCCTTAAGCAATTGATTGGTTCTCTGCCTACTACGAAGATCACACTATTAATCACACCGTGTCACTCGCTAACAGATTGAGTTCGAATGGTGAGTTCTAATAGCCCGGGGTACGATGTAATACAATACCCTACGAGATAGTACAGTAAATTGCCCAAAGTGAACCTGGTTGGGGCCGTTAGCTAAGGTACAGTTGTAATATGGAACGTTACCAAAATTGACCGCACCCGGACGAACATGAAAAACTCAGGCCATGACAACAGGACTCCCCCACCAACCCCACTATCATGAAAACCAAAAGAACAAATTAAAAATGTAATTTCACAGCAGAATACATAGTAGAAAGTCATGTTTGATCTAGAGAAATTTCTTTAGGCGGTGTTGAAAGTGCAGGGTGATGAGTTCAATATACTTTCATTATCATATACATGAGGAGGGTTGCGTTGCTGTCAATCGTAGGTGCGCAGTTAATTTTGTTAACGTACCATGGTTAATAAAAAAGATGTAAAGGAAACTTGGAAATTTTTAATTTAAAGTCAAAGCATAGGAGTAGAGGGTGAGGGACTAGGGAGTGGGAGGTTAAGAGAACTGCCGAGCTCAGCACCGATCCACTCACGCACCCTAGGTCAAGCGCTCATTGTTAAATATCATAATATTACTTCTACTTCAGGCACCAGCCTCACTAAGATGTGTATAGAGAAACTCAGAAGAGATGGCGTGTTCGCGAAAGGTTTTAAAGTAGGGCCTCCATCGCATCAAGCTCTTTTTTCCCTTTTACTACGCCCGCAGAATAGCGATAGCTCTAGTTCATGGCAACAGGCAACTTGAGATCAACAGCCAATTTTGCTTATGACCTACAGGTCCCTTATTTCACCAGTAATGCAATGAGCAAAGGTTCCTGCCACCCCCACCACGATTAAATCACAATGCCGGACAGCTTTGGTTACCTTATGAAAGATGGTGGCCCCGAAGGTGGACTGCGAGCCTGAACGCCACGACCCTGCTCCCATGCTAACTTAGTGAGACTAAGACCGAAAACTACATCTTGTACTAGGGTAGGGAACAGTTAACCTGGACGGACAGGGATATATTTGGCTAGTTAACCCTAAATAACTATTCAATTATGATATGATACTTCCTACCGGACCCAGTATCATAGCCTCCCTCCCCTTGACCCAGTGCAGCCAGGCAAAACACTGGTGCACCTTTTTCAGCACACCAAGCGTGAGGAAGTGAGTGTGTCTGCCCAACTCAAAGACTGGGCGAAATATCGGTGTCATTGAAGTCGAGATGCGGAAACTCGCTCAATCAATTCGGTAGCCGCTTCCAAAAGTATCCTGATGTCTCGGCGCCAAGGCATCCGAATACTTTTGAAAAACAGTTCCAAATCTATCAATGACCGACTTAGCGCCAAGCTGCTCTATCTGTTCTGTTGTCCTAGCAACCCGGTGTTGACACTGAGCAACAGTTGGGCAGTTCAACCCCAAGGTTTTCTTGGCTCACCTCCGCGTCTCCTTCTTCACTCTTAATTGACCCCCAATATTTCAACCACAATCCACCAGATCTCGTCCCAGATCGCTTTGTGTTTTGGGTCCTGTCTGAACTTGATCCTGAAGTGAGTGGGTAACTCCCCATCCCTTCTACTGTCCTCTGGTTTTTTCCTCAGCCCTTGAGTGCTTCGTCCACATTCGAAGCCACAAGTACACCTAAGGACGATAACCCAGATGGCCGCTTTGCAAAGACCTGTACTATCACCAATGGACCCAAATCTCCCTACCCGACCTCTAGCCAGGAAGCGATCGGCGAGAGCCACCAACCCGTCTCCTCTGCGAAAGGAGTCTGACTACCAACTTGTTGCACCTCTGAAAATTCCACCGACCACCGCTCCGGGGCCTCCGCCAGCTCCCTCCAGCACCGCAAACCAGAAACGGTCGGGTGACCCGAAAACCCCTAAGGCCGCTGTGAAAGACCGAAAGAAAAAATTATTGTGTGCCACCCCACCACAGGTTCTACAGGATACGAGGGGACGAGCAGAGTATGACCGCGGAAGACAGCTTGGTGAGGGTGGGTTTGCGAGGTGTTTCCTAGTACAGAACAAAGAAGGCGAACTATTCGCGGCAAAGACTGTCGCGAAGAAGAGTTTGCAAAATCAGAGAATGAAAGCCAAGGTTGTTCATATTTCCCCCATCGGAAAATGTTTATTAACGATCAACAGTTCTTTGGAGAGATTCAAGTTCATAAGACAATGGTTCACCCGAACGTCGTCAAGTTTGTTGAGTGTTTCGAAGATTGCGACAACATCTACATGATTTTGGAGCTGTGCCCAAATAAGTCATTAATGGATATGTTGCGAGCCCGTAAACGTTTTACTGAGCCCGAAACAAGGTTCTTCTTATTACAGCTCTTAGGTGCATTGAAATATATGCATGGAAAGAAAGTTATTCATCGCGATCTTAAACTTGGGAATATATTTTTAGATGCAGACATGAACATCAAAATAGGTGACTTTGGGCTCGCAGCCTTGCTCGTCAACGAAAACGATCGCAAGAGGACAATATGCGGGACACCAAATTACATTGCTCCAGAGGTTTTATTTGGCAGTGGAAAAGAAGGGCAAGGACATAGTTTTGAGGTTGACCTCTGGGGAGTTGGCGTTATAATGTGGGTTTCTTGCAAAAAGGTATCTCCGAACATCGCTAACCATACATAGGTATGCTATGCTCGTCGGGAAGCCCCCTTTCCAAGCCAGTGATGTAAACATTATCTATCAGTAAGTGCCTGACCCAGACCAGAATGAAATGAATACCACATCACTAACAGCAAGTAGAAAAATTCGTCATAATACTTTTAGCTGGCCTGAGGAGGTACCCGTCAGTTCGGCAGCAAAACACCTAGTTCACTCGATCCTCAATCATGACCCCGATGCTAGGCCTACACTGGACGATATTGCGGACCATTATTTCTTCAAGTCCGGTTTTTTTCCGAGATCGATTCCAGTCAGCGCTGGCAAACAACCGCCGGTCTGGAGAGGTGCTAGCGGGCAAGGCATGGGAGCTGTTAGCACAAACAGACAGGATTGGATAAAGAACTACGAAGAGGTCGCTCGCGAATGCGGTATTGGTGTCCGTTCAGATGGAAGGCCTGTTAGTGCTGTTGGAGATCACGCAGGCGAGAGTATAGAGCTTCTAACTCTTCCGCCTTCCAGGCCGATATCGAGGTTGTCTACTAGTGATGAAAATCAGCAATTTGCGGTCGAGAAGCAAACTGTGAAAATGAAGCCCGAAGATGAGGCGAAGAAACAGAAGCAAACAGACGTTTATATTCTACCAGAAACCTTAAGTCCGCGAGATAGTCATGCTAGAATGCGGGGTGCCAATGCGCTGAAGGGGAAGGCATCCAGATTGTGGGGCCCGACAAGAGGAACTGGGCTTATCAGTGCCGGACTAATGCCAGCGAGACACGCACCGGGACTGCCGGCTTCACAGGTGACCAAGGTCACTGAGACGGGAGAAGAATCCGATGATGATTTCGAAGACCAGGAGGAGGAAAAACCGACAGCAAAGCCATCCGCTCAACGTCTGAAAGCACAACCAATACGACGGAGCACTGTTGTTGTTACTTCTCCGGCTATCAGGAAGAGCGTATTTCCTCCCCGCAACCAAGGTGTGAAGTCACACGCTGCGGAGCTGAGAGCTGTGGGTCAACCTGAAGCTCATGAGCACCCCGCAAAGGCACCACCTGCTACGATGGCCCTCAAATCCCAGGGAAGACTACAGACCCGACCATCACGGCCTACTTCTTCAGTATCGGCTAATCTCCAATACGAACTTCCACCATCATCGCAGGAGTCTGTAATTTCAGCGTCCTCGTCACAGCAGTCCTCACAACCCTCTTCACAACCCTCTGAAGGCCCAATCATTCCGTTTGGTCCCAACTTGAGTTCTAAGATTGGTGTCTCTATTCGTTCAACTGCTACATCCACAGTACTCTCATCATTACGTCCTTTCATTAACCACCTTGAGGCATTTGCCGGCTCGAGGCTTCATACTCTATCTCCGACACCAGCTTCTACCATCGCAGCAGTGAAGTCCTCTCGCAGAGGTGAATCCAATAAACATGTTTTCATCACAAAATGGGTAGACTACACGAATAAATACGGGGTGGCATACATTCTCACAGACGGTACCTGCACGGCGATGTTCAATGACAACACCTCGTTCGTGGTTGATAGTATCGGTGGTGAACGAGTCGAGTTCATTACTCAATCCTATGCCAGTGATTCTTCGCAGGATACTGTATATCGAAGGCTTCAGACAAAGATGGAGGTTCTCAACGAGAAGAAGAGGACCAGCAAAGGACTCGCCAGGAAGATGCAAATGTGGAAGAGATTCAAAAACTATATGAAGACAGACCTAGAAACTGTCGAACAATGGAGTGTGGAAAGGGATTCTGTAATCAGAGAGCCAACCGTTGGTGGTGATGATCGTGGAATGCTATTCGTTACCCATTATACAAGGCTGAAGAGATGCGCACTCTTCCGCTTCTCTGACGGATCCTTCCAGGTTTGTTGCCCCTATAAGCTAATATTTACATCTCGCTAACATTTCGACACCTAGCTAAACTTTATTGATCATACGAAGCTCATCGTCTCTTCGGGTGGTCGAACAATCCGCATGATTACCAAGGCACACGAACTCATTGTCATGTCCCTTGAAGATACCCACCAAGAAGTCTTCATCTCAAAGAATCGGATGCTCCTAGATTTCGGTATCAGGGAAAAACTAAATTACCTGGCCGATATACTAAAGCTCTGGGCAGCTGAAGGGAAATTCCCAAGAAACTATGACGTTAAAGAGGAGACTGGAATCACAGTTCTAGGGGAATAAATTATCATTTACGTTTTTTCTTTTCTACTCCTTCTACTTTTGCTATTTCTCTGTTCATCCGTTTGGCGTTGGTTCACAGTATGGGTACATTTCTTGCTTTGTCTTTCTCCCTCTCGGACGTTCAATGTTTCCGTCTTCCCGTCGTATGGGAACACTTGGGGGGTGTACTATTATCATGACTGTCAAGTTTTAGTTTTTTTTTTTGGGGGGGGGGGGGGGCCTCTTTCCCTTCTTTACCAAACTGCCTCTGTAAAGTATATCGATAATTGAGCGTGCACATATCGTCCCCCTATTATGAGACAAGTCGGTGAGGCAGAAGGCATGTAAGTCAGAACATGTCATTTCTTTATTTGCACAAAAGGGCCCGCTATCGTGTTGTAACAAGGAACCGGGTATGAACAAGGACTCTGTTGCATTGTATGTAAATAAGGTTCTAGCACGGGTAACCAATTCATGACTGCACTTGGGCTAAGAAAGAGGACTAATTGGATGTAACTTGTGAGCCCCTAGCACTAAGATATAATCTATCTAAACCCCTTCTATCATACTTTTCAACATTGCCATAGCTACCATATTCATTCGCTAGATCCACTATCGTTGACCTCAGCATCAAAGACAATACACCCAGAGAGAGAATAGTGCTTTCCGGACGCGGCATAGATTGGGAGAGCTGAGCTTGATAGCTATCATTGACTAGTATTCGCAATTCTGCTAACCTACTCTACTAAGCCCATTGCGGCACAGTTCGGCGATTCGACCCCCCCGACGCCCCAGCAAAGTACCCGATACCCGATAGTGGATCTAGCGTGCGGCAGTATCTAGCGAGTAAATACGATGCCATTATGAAGCCCGTCCAATAATTAAGACCCCTTCCCATGTGCGACCTAAGAGTTCCCTGATTTTACTAAGATCCTGGAGGCCCCCCCCGAAGGGAGATGCAGGGCACTTCCACCGGTACTACAAGTATAAGTGAACGTTTGATGCCGGTGGCGCAATTAGCCACGCTTCTATAGAGCGTTTGGTCAGTCTCACCATCCGCTGTGGGATCTTAAGAAGGAATACGCGCTGGGCTGAGCTGCCGAAAAAGGAACGGATACCTCTAAGGGTATTACCCAAGCAGGTCAAGGGCAACCGAGTTCGAGTGACTGTGCATGAAGTGGAGATTACCGGTATTGTGACACCAGCCCCCCACTGCCGGGTACTGCGACCCGACCCCAGTGAGCAATGTTGTGACGAAGGCCTTGACGGGATGACGGGGGGGAGGCTCGTTATGGGTAGTTGTGGAAAATTTCTTGTATTTTTTTCTTTTCCTTCTTTTTTTTCTTTTGAATTGATTTAGAGACTTTCATCCTATTTGATGCCAGCCTATGGCTCTATTTGGTTGCATGGACAAAGGTGATGTTAAAGAGGAAGAAGAAATTTTCAACCCTCTCAGAGTTTTCTTTTGAAAACAGTACTCGAGTACCGGTAGTGTTGGCGGAGACGCAGTCTTCACTGTAGCCACGAGGAAACTAGTCAGCCGACAAAAACATGGGTATTTGGGGGGGCGAAAAGGGAAATCGTGAAAGTACAGTAGGATAACGGAAAAGTAGGAGTAACCATGATGATCCCTGTTTGTCACCTGCCCGGTTTCGTGACTGCGGCGAGAATAGTCTGGCTAGCTGTGTTGAGAGCTATGGAGGGATGGATACCGGTACGGTATTCAACTTTGTTTCCATGTTTACCTCTTTTTTCTCTCTCTCCCTTCTGCCTATGGCATAGTCTTGGTTTCAGCTATACCGTAGAGTCGCCGTTTCCTTCAACCCCTCAAGCGTTCGAAAGGGGATTCCTGACGCGAGCCACAGGGCCGTTAATTTTTACCACTGACCCCCCCCTTCATGCCAACACCGCCCGCGAGGGAGGGAACGTGACATGTGACCAGCAAGAATATGACTAATGTTTATTAAAAACAGAGAAAATATCTACTCTGCCAGTACCGGTACAGTACAGGTATTCCATATATGTTGGGAATACAGGACTCGAGTACTATGGTTAGGATTGAAAAAAACAAAAAAAAACAGATCGGGGTTGGGGTATCATACCGGTATGTAGCTGTTGATGGGCGATGCATCACTGCGGGACCGGGCTGGGGCACGATTGCCGGTGCTTTGTGAAACTCGGCGAACAGTTCGGAATGAGAGGCTTCCGATGAGCATTGATTGGGCGGTTGGCGAGGATAATACCATTGTTCGGCTCCTGGCAGGCCAATCTCGTGAGGCTTGAATACCGTACCGCGGACTTGGCGCGCTAACCGTGTTCGGCTCGCGGACTTTTTTTACGTACTATTAGGCGCAAAAACACTGTGCGCTCAAGAGAAGAGAGGGTGCCTCTTCCACCCCCCAAAGCCCTGACTATCAACACCTCCCGTCATCATCCCACCTCCCACTAATCCTTCAAAACACTCAACATCCTTCCTCTCCCCCAAATTATCCTTAGTGAGCGATTCGCTGCTTCTTCCGGGCTGAATCAGTATCGCGCTTTTCCTGGGCCGCAGTGTTTGCTTGGGAGATTCCCACGGGAACGCGAAAGGGATCCCCCTGTCTACCACCCATTTCTTGTCCATCTTTCTGTCCAAGAGGTGCGCTCCTTTTGCGCGGTCTATCTGGCCTCGCTGAATTTGTTTGCATCATTCAAGATGCTTTCCCTGTTTCCTGGCTAACTCCGCGAAGACAAAGTTTCACCGCGGTCGAGCACAGTAATATCGTAGGCCTCCATCATGTCTGGAAAGGACGGTTGGAACCCATCCCATCCTCCCCCTCCTCCCCCGGATCAACAAAAGCAATCACCCAGCAACGGGCCTCAGGGACCTCCATTACAACAGCATAGACTACCCCCATATCAGTGAGTTCCTTCTTGATTTGGTACAGATGAAGACATTTTCCCGGCAAGAGCCGCTAACGTTCACAAACTGCAGGAACAGTCCAGGACAACAGGCTCAGGGCGGTCCAGTCCTACCCCCACCCCCTCTGAACCCGTCAGGATGTAAGTTGATGAAGATTGGAAACAACAAATTTCGACCTGCGTGATTTGAGTTCTCAGTTCTGATTCTGATGCATTAGCTGCGTTTTACCACCCACCATCCCAACCACTTCCGCTCCCCGCCCTCTCCGCCCCCCACCCGTCATATCCCCTACCGGGTATGCAATCAGTTCCCGGCGCGTCCCCGCACGGCCCCTCCGCTTCTGTTCCCGGAAGCAACACTGGCCCTCCGCAGCAACGTGAGGCTCCTCAGGGTCTTCCCCCCGGTCCTACCCAGCCGGCCCAACAAGGTATGGCCCAATCTCAGCGACCGGGTCTACAAAACTCAAATTCCCAACCCTCAAACATTATGCAAACTCCGCCGGCTACTGGCCAAACCCAAATGCCACTTTTAACCACGCAGGGACCCCATCCATCCCAGCAACAGCCTCAACAGCAGCAACAGCAAGGGCCTGTGGGAACCGTTCATCACCACCCGATGTCCGGTTTGCCTGTCGGACACCCCCAGCAGCCCGATTCTCGGCCCCCTCAGCACCAACCGAGCGGCAACTCAGTAAGTCAAACCCAGAGCCAAGCTCAGCAGGCCGCGGCCTCCTCGATGCCCCCATCCGCAGCCGGACCCGGCAGTGGGCCTGGGGGCCCCATTTTAAATGTAGGAGGCCCCCTACCAACCGCCCTTCCTTCCCGTCCCCTCCCCTTTGATATCTTGCCTTCCACTGCGGAGCGAGATTTCGATAGTCGCAGAGCCTCTTCTTCTTTGGGTTTTCAGGGTGCTCATGGTCATTTGAATGTAAAGGATGCTTTATCCTACCTGGATCAAGTAAAGTTTCAATTCCAGGATCAACCAGACGTCTATAACAAGTTTCTAGACATTATGAAGGACTTTAAGAGTCAGGCGTAAGTTTTAAGCCTTTTATCTGCGAAATTCAGAGCGGAAACTAAATTTGAGTGCCCCACACGGGTTCCAGAATTGACACACCCGGGGTTATCGATAGAGTTTCAACACTATTCAGTGGTCATCCAAGCCTGATCCAGGGATTTAATACTTTCCTTCCCCCGGGATACAGAATCGAGTGCTCTCAGGATCCACGGGATACCAAAATCACGGTCACCACTCCCTCGGGAATTCACCACGCTGCTTCGGGTGGGGAGGTATCAATTGGAGGTGATAGGAGTGGGGTGCAATTAAACACTGCTCCATTGGGTGTTGCTGTAAGTAGTGCCAACGGTCTCGGACAAGGTCACCACTCAATATTCTTTGGACAACAGGTCAGTAGATGGGACCCGGCGTATGGGCATGGGCATGGGCTATATGGTCCTCAAGGTGGGGCGGGTGGATCGCAGCAGTCTCAACCCCCCCAACAGCAATCAGAACCTTTGTCCGCCCACCATCTACACCAGCAACAGCTCGTGCAAGCCCAAGTGGCACAGCAACAGCAGGCCCAACATCAGGCCAGTGTACAACAGGGTGTAAACCAGTTGCAATCCGCTGCAGCTCATACCAATGGCTCCGGTGTGAAAGGGCCCGTTGGGCTCGTAGTTGGAGGTCCTGGAACCCCTACAGCTGGAGCTAATGACCCCAAGTCTGGGAAAGGCCCAGTAGAATTCAACCACGCGATCAGCTATGTGAATAAGATTAAGGTAGGTGGAGATGGCCAACCAATCATGTGTATTAGTCTTGCTTACTGTTTGCTTCTAGAACCGATTCGCGCAACAGCCAGAAATTTATAAAAACTTTCTGGAAATTCTCCAGACGTACCAACGGGAATCGAAGCCAATACAAGACGTTTATTCCCAGGTTACCCAATTGTTCCACTCGGCCCCGGACCTCTTGGAAGACTTTAAACAGTTTCTTCCCGAATCCGCTGCTCAGGCTCGCGCGGCTGCAGCGGCGAAAGCTGCTGCTGATGAGGCAGCTGGCCATACTGGGCATATAGGGCCGAATGGGCCTCCTGGGTCTGGTGGGGCACCTAGTGCATCAAGGCTGCCCCCGGTGGGAAATTTCCCGCCGCCTCCTAGCGTTGGAAAGGAGAACAAGAAGAAGCGCGGCCCCCAAGGACTTAGTGCTGCCCAGGAACCTAAGGCCGAAAATAGCGGAGCGAATGGCACCTCAAGCGCATTAAGAGGTAGCAAGGTATGTGATCCTGATGCAGCTACTCTACGGCAATTTCAGAGTTGGCAAGAATTAACATTATCCGCCAGAGGCATAAGGTCGGCCACCCCGCCAAACCCTCTGTTGCTGAACAGCTTGTCGCTGTCTCGCCAACATTAATTCCTTTTCACCCCGAGCCTCTTGGACCGCAGCCACAGCCTATGGCAACTACCGAGGAGCTCGCGTTCTTTGATCGCGTCAAGAAGTTTATTGGAAATAAACAAACGTACAACGAATTTCTCAAGCTTCTGAACCTTTTTTCGCACGATTTAATTGCGAAGGATATGCTTGTTGATAAGGTATCTAACTTTATTAGTGGTAACAAGGAGCTTATGGACTGGTTTAAGAGATTTGTTGGCTACGACGGGAAAGCGGATGACTTAATCGACAACACTCCTAGCACAGTCAATAAGGTTAGGTTGAATCTTTGCCGTGGCCTTGGCCCCAGCTATAGATTGTTGCCGAAACTGGTAAGTGCTTTACACTCCCTACTTGTAAAATTTATCCCGCTAAATGCATTTCAACCTCTAGGAAGCCCAAAAGCCTTGCAGTGGTAGGGATGAGATGTGCTGGGAAGTCCTTAATGATCAATGGGCCTCTCACCCGACATGGGCTTCGGAGGATTCTGGGTTCGTTGCGCATAAGAAGAATCAGTATGAAGACATTCTTCACAGAATTGAGGAAGAGCGCCATGATTATGACTTCAATATCGAAGCCAATTCAAGGACTATACAGCTTCTCGAGCCAATTGCTCAACGAATAGCGAATATGACGCCAGAAGAGAAGGCAAGTTTCCGCTTAGCTCCCGGCTTGGGTGGGCAAAGCAAGACGATCTATCAGCGGATCATCAAAAAGGTCTACGATAAGGAAAAGGGGCTAGAAGTAATCGAGATGCTTCATAACAATCCGGTCGTAACTGTACCGATCGTATTGAAACGTCTTAAGTCAAAAGAAGAGGAGTGGAAGGCTGCCCAGAGGGAGTGGCAGAGGGTATGGCGTGACCAAACGGCTAAGGTGTTCTGGAAGAGTTTGGACCACCAGGGTATCACGGTTAAGGCCAACGATAAGAAAGCTTTCAGTATGAAGGCGTTGGTGAATGAGATTCAGGCGAAGTATAAGTCGCAGGATGTCAGACGCCAGAGTTCTACGACCCCCATAGTGGAACATCAATTCATGTACACGTTCAAAGACATTGGCATTATCCTTGATGCTAGCCGTCTTTTAGCTGTGTCTTTAGAGCACACAAGCACCTTTAGCGCCAACGATCGCGAGAAGATCGACTATTTCATCAAGTCCTTTATCCCTCTGTTTTTCGGTATGAACTCGAGAGATGTTGAGGATACCGTCAACAGCATCGCGCGCAAGTCACCCGACGATGACGGCGACGAAGGGTCACCCGCAGCTGGAGAAAGTTCAACTCGAGCGGGGCGCCGCAGCAGACAAGATGACTTGCTCAAAGACGTTCTCAAGCGCGGCACCGGCAAGAATGGAAAGAGCTCCAGGAAAGATAAGGAAGGAAGTGTCGCCTCTCGGGGAAGCAAAGAGTCTACCCCGGAGGTGAACCAGAATGACAGCGACATTGAGATGGCCCTCGACGGGCCACCAGATCGACCCATCAAGGAAGAGCAGCATTGGATATCGAGGCCTACGAAGCACCTCCCAGACATGAAACCCGGCACCCCAGTATCTCATGCTGACGACTCATCGCTGCCTGTTAAGAGAACGCTATTTACTTTATACGCAAATACAACTATCTATTGTTTCTTCCGGACGTTCCAGATACTTTGCAAACGTCTGTCAGACATCAAGGCCTGTGAAGAGGAAATTCGCAATGACGTTGCCATTCGAAGGCAGCAGAAGGCAGCCCACGATTTGCACTTGCTGGGTTCTAGTAGTGTTCCTGGTTCCTCTAAAATGGAAGAGCTCTTCAGCGACACAAGCCCGAACGCGAATTACTATTCGCAAGTCCTTGATCACTGCGAAAAGTTTATCGAAGCCGAACTCGACTCAAATGCATTTGAGGAAGGGCTTAGATCTGTCTATATACAGAAGGGATGGCAGCTTTATACCATCGACAAGCTTTTGCTGGCCATCTTAAGATTTATTCAGCTTATCGTACCAAATGACAGCAAAGAGAAGAGTTCCGACAAAGGTGGAAACGCCGATATCATTAGACTGTTCAAGTGTGACAGAGAACGCAGAGAATTCACCAAAGAGCGTGGTGAATACCAGGAGCTGATAAGTTATCGAAGGAGTATCGAGAAGATGCTCGCGCCTGAAGACAGCGTCTATCGAATTGACTGGGTGAGGAAGAATATATGTACTCCATCCGGTAGATTTGTTGCTAACAATGGAACAGAACGAGGAAAATAAGGAAGCGACCATCCGATATGTTCCAAGAAACGAGGTGACGATCGCCAACGAACTCGATAAAGACGAGCGTTGGAATTATTACATCCAGACTTATATGATGTGTGCGCCGACAGAGGGCATTCCATTGGGAAGATGTGATAAAGTATTCTTGACAAGGAATAGGCCTTCCGAGGACGACCTACCGGAAGATGGCTCCCCCCGCGAGATGATTGGCAGTTCAGCAGCAGATGGCTTCTGCAACGAGGAGAACATGGAGATACGGATATGCGTGAACACATACCGCTTGTTCTTCGCGCCGAATACCGAAGACTTTATGGTCCAGAGGAGGTCCCAGCGGCTTGCTGGGGAGAGAAAGATGCAGGCTGTTTCAGGGAAACGTATTAACAAGTGGCACGACTTCCTGAACAACGCTCCATGGATGCAGGGCATGTCCCAAGAGGAGATCGAGAGGAAGAAAGCGGAATGGGAAGTTGCTAAGGCGAACGGACAGCCCACAGACGTCGTGATGGGAGGTGCTTGACCTGACGGTATATCGGATAATCACATTGGCGGTGGTTGATCGGGCTTGCCTGTTATATTTCTACTCCCTTTATTCTCATTCTTTTTTCCTCTGCTATTCTTATCACAGCGGACGAAAAAAATCGGGTTTTCATTGGCCGCGGCGGCGATGGCGGGTACGGTACTTGGGTGCAGCGTGGGAAGCTTTTATTTTCCGGGATTCCAACTTTTTTACGGGTTTATCATGCTTTCTTGCTTGCTTTTTATTTTCATGAGTTGCTACTTTACTTTTTTTACCGAATGTTTCACCTCTCTTCATTTCTTTTCTTCCCCATATATCAGCTTTGTCTTCTTCCTTGACGACTGCTGCTGTTCGTTTTTGCTCTGGGGACAAAAGGTGCTCTACCGCATCGCTTTACTAGTCTGCGGCGAGCACATGACTCGCCAACTAGCCCAGTCTAGCCACTTTCCGAAGACAACGAAAACGGCAGCAAAAAAAGAAATAAACCTCCCTCCTCTCTTCCTCCCAGAAAATAATGTCTTTTTCTTCTTTTTCCCCCTCGCTTGTTTTGCTTTTTTTATCCTCCCTCCGCGGTACTTGCTTTTACCGGTACTTTGAGTTTGGGCTCTATTGTTGAAGTTACCGGTATCTCCCCTTTTCTTTTTTCTTTTTCTTTTTCACTTGTATATTAGATCTATGGTAGTCTTCTTTTTTTTCAAGAAAGGATTGCGCTGGCTTGATGTGATGTGACTTATCTTGTTTGGATGCCATATTCTAAGTTAGACTGCTGAAAGCCCGGATGGAGGGTTATCCGTAGCGCCGTGCATACATAGATAGTGCAATATCTCGGAATCGAGGTCGAGAGGATATGCAGTAATTAACATCTTATTTCATACTGGTTACACCAACCCAGCTTCTGCCAGTAAGTTGGTGTTTATCAGAGAATTGAAGTCTACCAATACAGCGCGGTAGATGTACAGTAGATATTGATACCATACTAAACGCAGCATTGCGTGTATGTATGTGTATACGCATGTATGTGTATGTATTATATGTTGTTGACTCAAGCTGGTATAAACACCAAGCTCTGCCTATCTATCTACCTCCCTATCCATCTGTGAATGAACGAACGTCGCATCCGAAATTACTACTTGTAGCCTACCGTAAGAGTATTGTACAGTACAGTACCGTGTTCTGTCGTATGGTGGGGGTGTGTGTTGGGCTCTGCATCGTACTGCACTGCGGAGGTAGGTAAGGATAGCTCAGGATATCAGTCGAAAGAAGGAACGTGAAAAGTTGCGCCCTTTCAAGGCACTCTGAAGTGTAGATTGTAGTTACACGCCGCGATCCCGAACCTTGTGTCCCAGTGCACTTTTCTGTGCAGTGCTCCAAGGCAGTAACTTGCTTACCGTGCAGGCCTCCTTCCTACGATATACCCACTTCTCTCCGGTATTTACGGTGTTGTCGTTTTTTTCTTTTTCTTTTTCTTTCCCAAAGACTTTCATTCAGTGCTGGGATTTGCTTTCGCTATCTACGAACCTTACCTCTTGTTGTAAGTTGGCCACGGTTGTGTAGGGCTTCCATGATAGCGGTAGCTGGTGTCGTCGAAGGCCCCCGGGGAAGCATGGTACTTACGATAGGATAATAGCACCTGTATCGTGCTGTGCTAGTGCAGTAACTTAGATAAAAACCCTAAATTATAACTCGTAACAAGTAGTCTATATACCAGTGCCAAAAGTCGATCTCGAAATTATTGTTAGTCAGCCTATGGATTACAGTAGTAACCCTAACCTTAACTTTATCTTATCCCTCCTCCTTCTCTCTCCTCCTACCCATATACCCGCTCTCACTCTCCCATACTGTACGGCATTTGAGAAGTGTCTGCTCGAGTACGCCTGGATAATAGAATGCAGTACAGCAAATCTATCTCTAACCCATACTCGAGTACACACACATCACGTCCACGCATAGACGGAAGAAAGAAGAAAAAGTGTGGGAAGTTTTGTTCGGTAATGGTATTTCATACAAATAATCAGCATCTTAATACCAGCACCGCGATGCAGCACCACAATTGCGGTATGCATAATGAATATTGTGCGGAGCTTACCTTCCCTTACTAGTGCCGGCCGGTATGATATACCATCTCTCCCTTCCCCCCCGTTCCTTTTTCTTTTTCTCCAATTATAATAATTACCGTGGTGGGGGTTTTTTAAGTTAACACAATCGATAGAGGGAAGATCCAGTGAGCGAGCTTGGAAAAACGAGACAAAATATGAACAAAAGTGGACCCGGGGAGGTGGTGGGGGGGGAGGGAGGGAGGGGGAAAAAAATGACAGTAAAAGAAGGAAGCACAAAATGCATGATGAACTGGATGGAAACTCCATCTCACTCGCTCGCTCACACCCAATGAATCTACGGTAGACGAACAATTGCTTCCCTAAATACTATGATATACAAGTACCGGTGCCCATACGGGAGGGCCTGTCCTTACTCAACAAAGATCGAGCTAGATCAAACAATTCGCCTTACGGCTATGATAAGTTACAACAGCAACCGTGAGTGAAGTGCAGTGCGATACAGTGCAACAGCTCCAACAGAACGATCCCACAGTGCAATCCCAGAGCCTCCCTTACCCCACCCACACACACCACACATTCATCTAACCGTAATCTGGACCTCACCATGCACGACGTGGCCATTCCATAACATACCATGTTACCGGTATCGTACAGCGTATAATAAATAAATAACTTCCTACCGGCGACCTACCTATTATACCTACCTACCTACCTACCTACCTACCTACCCACCTGCTTACCTGCACCTCGGCCAATTCAAAAACACTTATTATTATTATTATTATTATTATTATTATTACTATTATTGCTACCGTTTATTTTTCCTCGTGGTTGTATGTTTTTTTTTTTGTAGGGAGATTCTTTATTATATACCCGATGCCCCGATGCATGCTTGTATCTGTATCTCCGGGAGAGAGGGGGAAGGGATGTTCAGAATGGGAATTATGATAGGCCTTACTGGTTATTATTGTGCGAGTCTGCCTCAATACTACACCGTGCCCCTCCAATGGCTACGATGGAAAAAAGTTGGAACGGAAACCTGCCCAAGATTGGTCCAGATGTAGGGTAAGGTCAACAACACCCCTCTCCAGCCCTGCCGTTTGTCTCACACATCATCACCTGTGGTTTCTCTAGGAGCTTTCCTGAGCCCCACAAAAAAAAAAAAAAACTCCTCCCAAACTGCTTGAGGGGCTCTAGACTTCCCCTCCTCATATCATACCAGAAAATTAATATCAAAGAAAATTAAATGTATTCGGAGTATCATACAAGATATGTATTGTATAGTAAAGTAGTAGTATTCCTGTATTTTAGTGGAACTCTTAAGTTCACTTCAATGAGGACTTGAATAATTGAACCCTCTACTAAGGTGCTCAAAAATTTTACTCTTTGATAAGAGGGGGACTGATTGTCTTAGCACTAGCCTCAGACAAGAATATATAAAATGAGGTTGTGTCAAACCCCACCAGTACTCGAGTACAACCAACTCCAACATTTGAGAAACAAGAGTCAGTTATTCAAGTTACAATTTGAAATAAAGGAACAATTCACTTTGTCATAGGTAATACTTTGTAGTGGTGTTTTGGCTGCAAGGGGGTACTCCTCATAATACTACTGTATATATAATCTGTATCCAAATGGTTCCTCGCACAAGAGATATAAGAACCATTGTGGCTAGAATTCACCTAATTATTATAATTAGATGTACTTGTAGGGAAGTTGTCAAAAGCAATAGCTGAAAATGCTGGACTCAAAGAGTGATGCTATTCCAAACCGTGCACCCAATATTGAAGCCGGTAGCAAAGTTGATGGAATTGAGCCCTGGGGATTGAGAAGGGCCGGCCGGATGTCTCCACGGCGTATCTTCCTGCTGCATTTATATTCAACATCATCGTATGATACGATACTATGTGGTACACACAGGTGACTGCACTCCTGTGTGATATGCTAGTTAGTTGTGAATACATACGGCAACTAAACCTAGTTACGAAAGTTGTGCGTATTGCCGCGGCTCACATACAATTGTTGTTCAGTTCACTTGCCGTATGGAGGGGGGAAAGGAGAAAAAAAAGTTTGCTGCTCTCCTCTCTGCAGGAATTACGAAACAACTCCCCCCCCTCACACTCACGCTCACACTCCTTCGTCCGACCCTCCACAACCTGCTACCCAACCATCCAACAAGAGGGCGTCCCTAATACAATCCTAAAAAAAGAAAACAACAGAGATAGGAAAGTGGAAGCAAAGAAGAAAAGGAAAGGAGAAAAAGGAGGAGGATAATATTTGTCTACCTCTTTTTTTTCTCTTTTTTTTTTAAAAAAAAAAAAAAGCTCAGGTAGGGACACACTGGGAGAAAGTGCAAAGAAAGGGAGAAGAAAAGAAGAAAAGGGAAAAAACAAAAGCAAATTCCCAACTATCGCATGTCTCTCACTAATCCGTCAAATCTCGATAAATTTGAAAATAGTAACGGCTGCAAACACGATAGCCAAGGATCCGCCGTCCCTCGTTGCGGTGGAAGGAGTTCATAGGAACAGGTTCAGGAAAGTCTATTCGAAAGAGAAGTGATTGGCTCTACCGACGGCTATCCTGCGAGTAGGAACGCTGCCTGTACCCTTCCCCACACCGCACGCCCCGACTCGACCAATTTCCCCATCCTCGTCCTCGTTAGCTCGCTCGCCTGTTCGGCCAGTTGCGCATGTTCTCGACTACTCCTCCACTCTCATTCCTTCTCCAAAAGCGGACACTACGATAACTTCCGATCCACGAATGTCCTCGTTGGATTTTGACGGCGGGTCCCAGGAGAGGTGTGGCGGGGGTGGGAGCGGTATCGCCGGCGGTCGGGATCGCTGGGCTCCCTCGTTCACCACTCAGAGGCCTCAGCGGGAGTCCAGCTCTCTCTCCTCCACCAATCCCCCGCTATCCTCATTCCATATGGATCACTGCAGTAGTCAATCAAATGCAGCCCCAAGCCACAACTGCGATTCCAATTCCCATCAAGACTATCACCAGCATCAACACCAGGACCAGCAGCAGCGGCAGCGACAGCAGTGGCAACAAATTGACCTGTCAACTGGGCGAGACCTTTCTGAAACGGAAATTCTGCCAGCCGCTTCCACACGGGACCCTCCAGCTTCTGGCGATGATCACCACCACCACCATCGCCGCCATTGCAGTGATGTCTCTGCGCAACAACAGGGCATTGCATCCACTGCCGTGGCTGACCAAGATTACCTTCCCTTCGAGTCAATACCGAGTAGCTGGAACAAGAGTAGCCCATCCCCTGCCCCGTCCCTCAGATCTTCTTTCAGCAGTACTTCTAGCTCCAACCTTTCTTCTGCGACTGAGTTCGGCGGCGCCCCAATTACTTCCGAGGATCTGGACGGCCTAACTCGTGCGAACAAACACCTGTCTTCTCCCCTTGAACACAACAAGAGCTCCCCGAACCAGGAGGATTGCGAGGAAGATCCTGACGGAGGCGTTGACGTGGATCTACCCGACAGCGATATGGAGTCCATTGAGGTTACCCGTCCGCCTCTACCGTTGCCGCCAACCCTACATGTGCCGAATCCTATTGATGAAGACGAGGAGGACTTCTCGCCGAGTAACCTCGTTTCCCCTGTTGGTGGAGGAGCCGCTTTCCTGGATTTCTTTTCTTCTTCTTCTTCCTCCTCAACCGATCTATCCACCTATGGGGGCCCTACGGATAACGGATCTGAAAACACCAATGACGACGAAGCCCCGGATGATCACGACCCTGTCTTTCTAATGCAGCTGGACCCTCCGCTAGAGGAGTTTGGTTCTGCGCAAGATTATTCGTCGTCGCCAGCTGTTATCACGTCTGATAATTACGTGCTCTCTGGGGCTTTCGGCGTTCATGGGTCTTTGATGGATCCGCTGTCCGAGATTCTGATTACGAGGAGCTTCGAAGGACATCAAGAGGGGTCTACCATGGAAGATGAAGCTTTGGAGTCAGAAGCTAGCCAAACGCCGGGCTGGAACGAGAGTATGCCATCTCAGTCTCCCCAAACTCCTCCAACAGCAGCAGCGGCTGTATCTCCTTCGTCATTCGCTACTCCCGTGACGGTGTCAGGGGGGTTTCCAGCGGCTGCTGGTGTTGGGGAAGTCTTCCCCACATCACATTCATCACCCCCATCCCCTCCCCCCCCTATAGCTCATGATGACCTTAACCCCTCCACATACTACACACCCACACCCACACCTCCCCCTCCCCTTTCCCCTTCACCCACTCCTTTTGCTATTGAATTCCCGCTCCATTTCTCCGCAACATACTTATCCCTTCCACCCGTCGTTCTGGACGGCGGGATATACATTGAAGATGAAGAAATTGAGGGCGTAACTGATCACACGTTTGAACAAAACCTGCCCCTCGAAGATATTGAAAATTACAACTACGATTTTGCGAAGTTTTGCCAGCACGCCTACTACCGGTATAGGATGAACTCGGCGCGTTATCAGAAATTATCGGTAGCAGCTGCGGATGTTAAGAAACTACTGCGACCGAGAGAGATTACGAGGCGAGATGTTGAGAGGGATGGTTGCGATATTCAGGCAATCCCTTGGCAGAAATTAGGGATCACGGGCGATCTCGCCAGGGGTATCCGACAGAAGGAATATATTAATTACAGGAATGAGAAGGATGGTGAACCTGAGCACCCGGTAAGTCGTTTGTCCTCTCTATTTTTTATTTTCTTTTCCTTTTTCCTTTTTCCTTTTTCCTTTTTTCCTTTTTTCTTTCCGGTCTTGCGAGGGGGTGGGCTTCGCATAGCAGGTGAGTGCTTCCGGCAGACGTCGGATGTAATGCTTTGGTTTAGAAGTAGATCTACGGGTACTTTAATTGAACATCCTACTTCTGCACATGGCCCCCACAAGCCCGTCCCACCCTGCGCTTTACTCTTATTCAAGAGTTTTTTTAGGTTTGATTCGCGACACCAGTATACTGATTAGGGTTAACAGCCTAGTATACCGGCAAATCGCCAGTTTTATAAATTTCGAAGAATGGACACGGAGCAGAAGCCCCGCCTGATACACTTCCAGCTGCGCAATCTGTTGGGAGTGGTCTCTAGAAGCGATGTTTTCTACGCTGGTAATGCGAAGGTTCTACGGACAAATCCGCTAACAGGGTCGACGGTGACTACGATGGATCTGTCCTGCTCGGACTCTTGGAGTGAGAACCAAATTCGAATATCCACACTGAGCGCTTGCACCGGTCAATCCGGCGTAGTGATCGCAGGCTGCTTTCATGGAGAATACGCTATGAAGCCGCTCTTCGCTCAGGCATCCGAAAAACCCATCACAGGAGTCGTGACGAAGAATCAAAGTGGTATAACAAACCATGTTCAGATTGTCCGAAACAGACACAACAACACACCAAATGCCGTCTTTTCATCAAACGACCATCACGTGCGTGTCCTTGACTGTGAGACTCTGGCTTTCAACGCTCAACACGAATACGATTGGCCAGTGAACTGTAGCGTCATGAGTCCAGATTCGCGTCTGCGGGTCGTGGTAGGGGATCACACAGACGTACTCATCTGCGACGCTGAGCGCGGGAGCACACAGTTCGTCCTCCCGGGACATAGAGACTACGGTTTCGCTGCGGCCTGGAGCGACGACGGGCATACCATTGCCACTGGGAACCAGGACGAAACCGTGCGTGTCTGGGATGCCAGAAAACTGAATGAAACTATGAAGGTACTCCCCGCGAAAATGTCCGGTGTAAGAGCCCTGCGCTTCTCCCCGCTCGGATATGGCGGCAAGAGAGTCCTTGCAATGGCGGAGCCCGCCGACATTGTGCAGATCGTGGATGCAACGTCCTGGGACTCTATGCAACAATTGGAATTCTGGGGCGAAGTTGGAGGAATCGAGTTCGCGCCTACCGGGGAAGAATTTTTCATTGCTAACGCTGATAAGTGCGTTGGGGGCCTTATGGAGTTTGAGAGGTGTAAGGGGCGAGCCTACTACCAGGAGTATCCAGAGGGCAATACTGGTAGGGAAGTACTTAGCTGGGAGGATGCTATGGATGAGGAGGAGGGAGAAATGAATGGGCCCGGGAGGAAAGGCAAAGGAAGGTATTATGCTTCCAGGAAGTATCGGAGGTTGGGGTATGGGATGGGAGAGGGAGTATTTGTTTGAGTTGATGCATTCTCGATTTCTTCTACTTTCCCTATCCCTTTGTTGACCTCTTTCATTCTGGCGGTTCATTGCGAGCTGCAATAATATCTGACGAGTCGAACGGCGGATGAAAGCACCGGAGGGGCGCAGCGCCTGTTCTTTCACTGTGTCTCTCTATCTACCTATATGTCTCTCTGTGTTTCTCTTTCTTTCCCTTCCCTCCCCTTTCCAAAAAGAACATATTCGCCCCATCCTACCCACCCTACCTTATTCTAGCCTAGTCACACAGGCACTATATGTAATAGCCACCACCTCTTCCTCCATCCTTTCCCTTCCTCCCTTCCTTCCCTTTCCTTCTTACTCTCTTCATCGTCATCATCTGTCAGCACTGGAAGGCTATCTGCTTTTATCGTCATAACGTTTGTCGCGAGTCACGGTTGTCTTTTCTTCCTTCCCCCCTCTTTTACGCTCAGTTTTTGTCCTGTCTACCTGCGTACGTTACGTTACGCTTTGTTGCACTGCTCATCATTGCGTGGAAAGTTGGCTTTTTGCTTGTTTGTTTTTGCTTTTTTGCTTTTTGGAGGGCTGGCGTATTTGTTGCTGTGGTTGCTGTGCTGGTATTCTGTGAAGTATGGGAATGAATGAAATGATGAGAAGTTGTTAAATGGGAAGGGGGGGCAATTCGTTTGTTAAGGCTTAGTTAGGTGCTAGTAGTTGCTCCAAAGAAAAGATAAATGAACGAATCTTTGGCTACGCTCTGGCGCCATTTCCTTGCCCTGGATCCCCCAAATGTGGGGAGAGGGGTGCTTCTAGCATGTGTGTTTGCGGAATACAGATCCAGTTTTCCATAACGCATCCACCCACCCCCGAATGAAGCAAGAGCGAACCCAAGAGTAGACAGCGCCCACAATAAGCACCACTTTTACTCCACCGATCAGGGAAGGAAAAAAAACCTTGTTTACAAGTAGCTACTCATTCCCATCACGGCGCCATCGTTTCAAAACAGCAGTGCGCCCATAGGCCAAAGAGTGAGAAGTTATGATGCCCCAACGTATTTCCGTGTATCATACAAGGCATCTCCAGCTCTCTAAACGCACCAACGAACGAACATACCACACCACGCCGCCTAACATAGTATGATCTCTAAAGAACCCTATAATCGAGCCCGGGGGCAAACAGATCTATCAACGCACGAAGACGGCTATGAAATACTATACTGTACACTCGCTTACCGACAGCTCACCGGGAGACACACCCTCCTTTTTTCTCCCCTTCTCCTATTGCAGGAATGTTCTTTCTTTCTTTCCTGCTTGCTTGCCCGCTTGCTTGCTCGCTCGCTAGGTAATTTTCTGGATGATTTAATGCATTATACCACCACCACCACCACCACCAAGTTGTCGCCACAAATACAAGTAGCTATACTCTCATCGCGGTGTTAATCCCCCCCCATCCACTCACTACCATAACTGTGATGTTAGCAAACTTGAAAACCTGCAGACTCGAGTTGAGATGTATATTGATTACTATTATTATTATTACTAATCCCTCACTTGCTTCTTTATTATTATTATCATCATCTTCGCCCCCGTGGTTTTGCTTGCCTACGGTATACCTACACATACCGGTACCGTTTTCACACAAAAGACCCCGTTTTGGTACTTGTTATTGGTGGCCCGGAGTGCGCCTGACCAACTTACTTACAGCCCCCCTCATGCGCACACGTACTGTACAGTGCAGTATCAACTGAATAACGTATTATATACTCGCGGTAGATATCATAGGAAAATTCTACCGGTATTTGCGGTGAGAGGGGGGGGTAGGGGGGGTGAAGGATGGTAGAGGTGTACTGTAGGTGATTCGGCTTGTTTTACCCTGGATATTATACGGCAGTCCTAGAAACTAGCTAGCATACAACAAAGTGTAGGTTGGTAGGCGGTGGCGGTGGCGGTAGTGTCGAGGGTTGTGTTCACTGATCGTGGAGGATAGGTATGGATGGACGGATAGTGTGATACCGATGGGTCAGGTGAGGTGGATGGGAGGTGAGCGGATCCCCCAAGAGGGAAATTTCGAACCTATAGTTTGGCCGTGATTTCCAAGTGCTGGTTTACGTAGTGCTCATAGACGCGAGTGATATTTCTAAAAGGTAGGAAGTCACCCTTGACTCACCACCGCCATCTGCCACCAACACAACAAAACGATACCATCAATGTGTACATAATAATATTATATATAAATTCCTTATCTCATCATCTATTCCCCCAAAGCCTACCCAGCCAACCCAGTTACCGGTATAATGCATGCATCCGAAAAACAAAACCATAAGCCAAACTCCCCAGCCCCACCACCAACCAGCCAACCAAGCCCAACACAACCTAAACTAAATCATCCTCCTCCCCCTCCAAGTCCAAACACCGAAAACAAAAGCCACGCCCACAACATTTATGCACCTTCTCTAACGCTTCGGCCTCCACACTCCCCTTGTCAACAATAACCCCCTTCCTCTGGCGCAGATTACCCCTTTCAGCAGGACTACTTCCACCACTACTGAGCTCGTCATCGTCCTCCCCACCACCAAGCCTCAAAAAGCTCCTCCCAGATAACCTTTGTCGTTTCTTGGCATCGGTAGTCCAGCCAATGGTAGCACTGGCGATTGACGAACTACGCTTTCGTTTTGGTGGCGCCGGTGTTAGGAACGGTCGTGGCTTTCTTACCGTGGTGCTAGTAGCAAGGGGCCGGGTAGTGATGGTGTTGGTTGTAGTGGCAGCGGTGGTAGGTACCGAGCGCCCCTTTTTCTTGGCTTCGCTTTTGGTAGTGATGGTGGTGGGTGTGAGTTGGGGCTTGGGTGTGGGTTTGGGTTCAAGTGGGAGGGTGAGAGGTAAGCGGATTCCTGAACCAGGGAATTTGGCGGGCGTGCCGTCCGGATGCTCGTCGTTCCAGATTGGGGAGTAGAAGGGGTCTGAAGCGGGGGGTGGGGGGGCCCAGGGGTTTGTATTTGATGTTGGAGTTTCCAGCGGGAGGGGTTTTTTAGCGACAGCGGATGTTGATGGGGTGGCAGCTTTTGGTTTTGGTTTTTGCTTAGGCGTTTTTGTGGTAGTGGGGAGCACTGGGGTACTGGTGGTGATGATATCAGGTGATTCTTGCCTTTTAGCTTTGAGGTGTTCCTGCTTTGCTGTAGTTCTTGGAGTGCTCGCGATGCTGGTGGTAGGGGATGGTAACTTCTTGACTTTGCCTTGGTGCCTGATGTTCCGTGTTGGTGTAGCGGTCGTTATGGTCGTACTGATAGTATCCGGCGTACGATCTAATGACCCCAGTCCCGGACTCGCCCCCTCACCATTGCCCCTCCATTTTTGTTTTGGTGTATCCGATGCCCCTGTGGATGCCATCCTGGGACTAACCAAACCGACAACCATAACTTTCTTCTTCCCCTTCCCTCCCTTCGCCAACGGCTTTCCCCGCCCAGCGTGCGTCGGTGTATCAGCGTCGATATCCCCTTCTAACGAACCCACAATAGGGACGGGCATCGGCAAACAAGGCGACGACTCCACAATCCCACCGCCACCGCCGCCAGAACTGAACACACCCCTCAACTTTAGCACCTCATTCCATAACTCCATCCGTTTGCTAAACGAAGTAATGCCCAGCTACCCATCCATCCACATGTCAGTCTTCCATGTTCAAAGAACCAGAAACAGAGGCGGGGGGGGGGGAACTTACAATCTCCCTCAAGTCATCAAACCTTAACCTCTCGAGCAAATACCCTCCCGTAACCCCACTACCCACCACCCGCTCCCGCAAGCCCACCACCTCATCCGGCGGAAGTTCAATCAGCGCACGCATCCACTCTGAGACGTCTCCCACGAGCCAATCTTTTGGATCCGCAGCCATTGCCTTAGACAACGGAAGAGGTAAAGGCACTATCTCAGGAGGACTCGACCGTGGAGTCTTCGCCGGTGTGACAACACTAGCACCAAAGGGTGTTGAAAGAACCCCCCCTCCCCCGCCACCACCACCACCGCAGCTCCGACAAAAGCTATCATCAAGCTCATCCCTATCCTTACACTCTAAACATTCCTCATCAATCCACTCCCCCTCCTCCTCCCCCTGTGCAGCCTCCAAACTCACAATCCCCTCCCAGTCAAACCCCTCCCCACCGCCGCCACCGCCATCACCGTTCTGCATACCCCTTAAATGTCCATTGTCAACAACCACCTCGCCGGTCAACGTATCAATCTCGTCCGCCACACCGTCAAAGTCCTGCGAATAGCGCTCGAATATGCTCTCCCAAGCGTCCTTGAGGCGGGATTGGCTGGCGAGGCGTCGGGTTGCTAGGTGTGCTTCTGCTGCCGCACGCTCTGCAGGGGTTAGTGGTGGGGGAGCGGATGTTTTTGCGCGGAGTTTGGGTCTGCGGGGGCGTGGTGGTGGCGGGGGATGTGCTGGTGGCATTTTTCTCCCAACTATGGCTGCCTGTATTTGCAGGATTTGTTGATTTGTGGTGGCGAGGGTTTTTGTTTGTTTAGTTTTGGGTAGGTCTGTTGTGCAAGGATACCGGTAGTCGGGAGGGGCAAACCTTGGGTGTGGAAGAGTTGGGAGCTGGGAAGTGGTGGTGGCGGTGGTGGTGAGGTTTAATAGAATTTTGTGCGACGCGTCGTTGCGTTTATGGTTTCGGGTTCGGAGTGTTCTTAACAGATCCCTTGGCGAGCAACGGGCATCCCTGGTTTATCCTTATCGGAGACGGGACTTACCGTAACGAGTCATGGTCACTCACTCGGTGTCAGCCTGTCAGGGACAATTAGGGACGTTTAGTAACCAGAGAAAAGCAGGGGCGCACTAAAATTGCTGGTTTTCTAGCTATCATTACTTAACAACCATAGATGGAAATAGCATGGAAGAAATCTCAAAAAGCAATCTGCTACAGCAGTGCCCACAGCTCTCTACAAACTCCAAATAAAAAACTGAAATGAACATATATTATACCCCAGATATGCCACTTTTTCTTTTTTTCCCCAGAAAATTACAACCCTGAGTTTCCAGATGTCTGTGGAAATATAATAGCATGAAAACCTGCAATTCTGGTGTGTTTTGGCCTGTCTGGTTACCAAACGACCTCTATTGAGGATTTCTGCCGAATCACCTTTTGCCGCAGCCTAGCAAGCCCCCAGAGCTTTCACCACCATTCACTCGGGTTCGTAGTGAAATCTGATGTGCCACGATAATAATATTATGATGGGTGATAGGAGGATGCAAGTATGATAATATTATAATAAAACAGAGTCTTTGAAATAAACCTTGGGAATTAGAACAGTTTACTCAATTCAGTAGACTATGATACTACAACTAGGATCTAAGCCTTTCAAACCTCCAAACACCCAACAGCCAAATAAACCTATTGAACCCCGATTGAAACAAAAATCATCCAAAATCCCATCTATCATGATATTATCAGGCAAACCTAACTAGGCTAACTAACACCCCTTAACTCCCGGACACAATGAACAAACAAAGGGAAATAAGAATGGGAATAGAAATGGGAATAAAAACGGGAACTCGTAATCAATGCAAGTGAAGTAATAGAGACCACAATCGTCAGCGAAAAGAATAAGAAAGAAACCTAATTTAACGATCATTAAAAAAGAAAATCAAAAAAAACAAACATAGGTGTGGTATAATACCCTCCACTTGTACCACCATACGCTATATCCTGTTTGTTCATTCAGTTGATTAATCAATTACTCAAGCAAGTAGAAAACCCGTAATTCACCCAGGCGCCATTCACACGGAAAGGTTTGTTTTTTCGCAAAGAAAGGGAAGGAGAGGAGAGGAATTTAAAAAGTAATGATAGGAAACCGAGAAACTTAAACACCTAGCCTAACCCAACCCTTTATAGAGTATCCAGGGAATACAAGAGAGAAACATAGAGACAAGGAAAAAGGTAAAAGTCGTTAGAGAATCAAAGTCAGCACGCAACTTAACTATCCCCCTCGCCCTCACCTTCCTCCTCCATACCCTCTCTCTCGTGCTTCCTCTGCTCGTTAAGTGCCTTAAGGCTCGCGCCCATAAATTCCATGGCATCACTAAGGCCCGCAAGCATCCTGTCGAGTTCATCTGTAACGCGCTGATCGTCGGCGTCCAAAGACATTACGGCCAGGTTCAAGGGCTCCATGGTCGGGAACTCGGTTGCGTCGACGAGGGTAGGCTGCATTTGTTCACTGCGGGGAATACCCGAGACGCCGATCCCCTGCATGGACGAGAAAGAGTGCTGCTGGGTGTGCGACGGGTAAGTCGGACGGGAAGGCGATGGCGGGAGCATTCCGTTCGAGACACCGCTCCCATTGTGGTGAGGGTTGCTAGGAAGGTCGAGGTTCAGATGGTTCGGTTTGTTGGAATTGGCTTTAACCGGGGGTTTCTGAAGGCCTCTGCCCGTGATATCCTGAGAGCGGGACTTGCCGTGAGGTGGAGTCAAGTCTGCGCTGCGGAGCTTGCCATGCGGCGGGTTGTTGATAACAGGAAGAGGGGGCGCATTGGTCCCCGGGCCATTTCCTTCACGAAGGGCTGCGATGTTAGGAGCCGATTTCGACGGGAGGTGATGAGATTTTAGCCCATTTTGCATCATCAAGCTTTGCTGGTAGGTACCGGAACGAGGAGGGGAAGATGGGGCAGATGCTGCCGTGGAAGGTCTCCTAGGGGAAGCGTCACGATTCTGGCCATCGGGGGTTGGCGACGGAGTCGATAGTCCGGCTGGGCGCAGAACCGAAGCTCCAGCAGAATCGGCCCTGTGAACCCTGGTACGAGCCACTGGCATACGATCCGAAGAGGCCATTGGAAGAGGTGGTGGTGGTGTTGGTGTGGAAGCTGGTGCGATTGGAAGTGTAGGTGGAGGAGGGGTAGCAGCCGCTGCGGCTGCCTTGGCCTGCGCCTGACGAATAATCTCTTCGTCCGAGGGCATAGAAGGCATGATGATTTGGCCGATGGGGCTGTTAGACCTATTATCGTGAAGACGCATCCCGTTACCATCGAAGGAGGGTATAGATATCATGTTATTTTCCGGGGTTCCGGAACGAGTACTTGAACCGCTCCTAAACTGTAAATCCGATGTTGGGCCCAGGGCCCCATATCCTATCCTCTGACCATTTTGCTGCTGCTTTTGTTGTGCCTCCTCTTCAGGGCTCTGGAAAAGCCGGAAAAGCCCCTCTCCGGCTCTCTGCCGGGCAGCCTCGGATATGGGTGGACTCCTATACTGTGCCTTTAGGGTGGAAACATTAGAAGCCGAGCCAATCTCCTCCTGCATGAACCCTGCAACTCCCGAAAGTCTGGACTTTACGGTATCGAAGTCCCACCCGGGTTCGCTAGCTAGAGTAGCGTTCAAGTGATCTATGTCGTTCTGCAGCGTAGCCTGCCACATAGAGTCCCGAACACCGCCCCTACTCGCCCAAGAATCATATCGAACAATAAGCTCTCTCATGACAGATGTAGATAGCCTAGCGGCCTTCACTAGCCTGGAGCGTAAAAGTTCATCCACGGTAGCCCTCTCCTCCGGAACCTCATTCAAACACAAGGCCACGAACTCCCTTAGCTGATTCGACCAATTCCCACCCTCAAGCCTCGGGGGTGGAAGCCTCGGGATCATGTCGACGACCCTATTCGGCGGAATATTGAACAACGGAGGATTCTGCTTCGCCATTTCGATAATAGTAATTCCGAAGGACCAAATATCGATCTACAACATCGAAGCGGAGTGAGATAAAAATTATCATTGAGACAAGAGGCAATCGAGCAAACAAACCCTCGAATCATATAAACCACCCGACAATGCCTCGGGAGCCATCCACTGTGGTGTTCCAACAAACGTATTCCGCTTCCCATTCTTCCCGGCGATCTGGGCAGACACGCCAAAGTCACACAGCTGCACACGCCCATCTTGGCCAACAAGGATATTCGCCGCTAACTCACATCATCAGCAGACCACCTCTGGACCAACTCAATGGCAGAATCCACCGGCCACAAGGATGAGCGGTGTCAAAAGGGCGGGCAAGACAAACCTTTGATATCCCTATGAATGATCCCATGTTTGTGCAAATACCCTAATGCCGTCAACGTTTCCCGGATAATAATATTGATGTACTTCTCATCGATAGGCCCCGCTTTCATCTACCCCCCCTCTATATCAGCAGACCCCTCCAGAGCGGGGCAAGAAAAAAACAAACCAAAGTGCGCACGCTCCCCCCACTACAAAAGTCGATGATGATCCACAACCTCGACCCAAGCAAAAAGCTCCCATGAAATGCCGTAATATTTGGCGCATCACCGGCCTTCAACTGACTCAACAATCCAATCTCCTTCTGTATATCCTTGATCTCGTCGTCGTGCTGGTCGAGGTCGAGAGACTTGACGGCAACAATCTGCTTCGTCTCATTGTGCATGCCTTTGAATACGCTGCCGAAGCTGCCCTTGCCGACGAGCTCGAGGACGGTGTATGGGACTTCGGGCGGGACGCCAAGCATTTCCTTGCGGACGGCCTTCTCAGAGTCTAGGCGGTCGTTAGCTATTGTAACCGGGGAGGGAGGGACATGTGTGGAGGGAAGCACTTTCGCGCACCCGGAGAGCTTTCCCTGGTGCTGAGATAGCTGACATCGCCGTTTTTTTATGGCGGTTTGGGTAAACCGGTGGGGAGTACCAGGCCAGGCAGCAGAAAAAAAACCGGAAGCGCAAAGCTAGGATGCGGGACAAACACGGAAGACGGGGAGAAATGGTGGAGGAGAAAGAAGTGTTAGAGGTAGCAATGGAGTGGTGGTGGTAGTGGATTGCGCTCTACAGGTGACCTCTCATGGCGCCCAGTCGGTTGGTTGGCCCCAGGTTCAAAAGAAATTGGGGCTCCGCACCCTGTCAGGCGGGAGGTCAAAGCTACCATAGTTCACACTTTGGGAAATCCCGGATGATGAGGAATACGCTTCTTTGGGTATCACTAGGAACAGTACTGGTACTGGTATGATATTTGCTCATGGTGTGAAAATACCCTATCAGCGCCCTGCCGGATGGTATGATACAGTATGATCCCGCATCTAACTTGATTTATTTTATTTTTATTGTCCTTGCGTGTGTAGGTATCATACCCTGCCAGACCTATCCTTTCAGGCCAGTCTGAAGGCTTCAGTTTCTTACCCGTTGAAACGTCGCACGTGTTTAACGGATTAGCTCTACGGAAACTCCCGAAGCTGTCTCATGGGATGGCCTGCAGACTGATATGATATCCACAGCCTATGATACAGTACAGGCCTCCTTTTCAATCAATCCTCCAGCTCCTACCATGCACCAACTTTTTTTCTTTCCTCTTCGACCCCCGGATCCCATTGCTAGGGGTCAGGGCGGAAAACAGAACACCGAAGGGGGAAAAAAAGAAAAAAAAAGAGAAATAGAGGGGAAAAAAACTACAATACAAAAACCCTTCCGGAATCTCAAGCTATGGTTACAAATAAACGTAAGAAGGGGAAAATAGAAAAAGAAAAAGAAAAAGAAACCCCAAGCCAGAAAATGGAAGAAAAATATACCGAAAGGGAAGGCCGAAAAAGGAAAGGAAACCTGAAATTACTTGGAGAAATGAAGCCAATTGGAAAGGGGTGAAAAGGTAGTATGAGGAGGGAAAGAAAAGAGCGAGAAGAAAGAGAGAAGAGAATGGAAGAATTTTGGGTATTTGATTTTGGTTCTAGAAAGTTAGTGAGCGTACTGTATCCCGGGGGAAATGAGCAAGGCTGTAGACATTTTCCGCTCGATGTGGTGGTGATAGGTGATGCCCGAGAAACTCTTTAGTGCTAGACAGGACGGATGATTTGAATACTACCTTTTTTCTTGAATTTTCCTCCTTAATAACCTTCCTCATCAGAGTCGATAAAGCCGTTAAGTTTTCGACTTCGTTTGATCTCCGCAATCTGTGACTCCCGGCGGAGTTAGTCAGTCCATCATTGTCCACGGGAACGTACAAGTGGATAAGCAGTTAGTGGTCAAAGCCTTACCTCCAATTCCGCCTGCCTCGCCAATAATACCTCGTCCTCACTCGGCACGCTCGGGTTCGCCTCCTTCCACTCTTTCCTAAACTTCACGGCCGCTTTATCCCACTCGGCAAGTTTTTTCTTAAACTCCGTAACGCTCGCGGCATTGCTCCTCTTGTTATTCTCTGTCTCGTTCAGATACGGCCTTTTCTCGTCCTCCGGCGCATCCCTCCACATCTGGCCTAGGGCAGCGCGGACTTCATTCCTCGTGGCCTTCGCCTCGGGGTTGTTAGTTGCCTTCCGCCGAGCTTCGTCACACTTAGCTTTACAGATGAACCAATGGTCCTTTTGGTATAACAGGAACGGATTGGCACCTGAGCGTCCTGGCTTCGTAGGTCGCTCACCGAGTGCCTTGACAAGCGCTTGCTTCAATTGCTCCTCGTAGACCTCTAGACGTGCAGACTTGAGTTCGCGGGCTTTCTCGATCACTGAGTCTTCTGCTTTGCGTTTGGATCCCGAGAGTGAGCTATACGAACCTTGGAACTTGGGCTTTGGTGGGATTAGTGGTGAGGGAACTTGTATTGGGCCTAGTATGGATCCTGCTATCTCGCCGGCAGCTTGAAGGCCGCTGATGTATGCCCCGTGAACGGTGGCTGGATATGCCCGACATGAAGCCTCGCCGGCAAAGTAGAGCGAATTTCCTACCGGCTTCGCCATGATGTCGTAATCATCTGCTGTGGCTTCGGATCCAACGAATGAATAACTACCACGGGAGTAGGGATCCTTCTGCCAACGGGTCACGATAGTCTCTGTGGGTAATGGGACAGACTTGCTTGAGTACATTTTTGACAACGCAGTGGTCGCCTCATTAATCAGTGTGTCATCAGATTCGAGCTCAGTTTGTGTGGCAGCATCCCCAGCCATCAAAGCCACTGGAAATAGTGCAGTTAGTAAAATGTAAATACCCGAGTGATGGTACTAGAGAAATAAGGTCTTTTATACCTAGAGTTGGTTTCCCGCTGGCCTTTGTGCAGTTCCAGAACATATAGAAACGCCCTCTATTAGATTCATAGCTCTCTTGTATTGAGGGATCGCCGAGAGGATCCCTCAGAAGACCAACCATATCGTTTTCTACATCCCAGAAAGGCACATCATAGACGAGAATGACCTTTCCTACGTATCAGTATTGTGGGTCAAAGAAACTGAACAAATTGGATTAAATTATATACCTTGTTCAGCAGGCCGTACCCTAATCGTTCAATAGCTCCGCTCTTCCAATCCGGAAGGGGCGGTTCAAATGTTACTGTCTCCGCCTTCAGCACCCCCAAGGGCACAGTGATAACCACTTTATCGGCGTCAAGAATCTCTCCATTCTCGCATTGGATCCGCGCACCGCCTTCTACTCCTTTACTGGGATTATACGAAATCTTTTTGACTACATGTCTAGTCCTAAGATCCAGCTTCCTGGGACTCAGCCACAATCCTCTCGGAAGCTGTGTATAACCACCCAGCAACATGGCATGAGCCCCGCTAAAATCATTTCCGTCATCCTGATCCCAATGACCGAGACTCAGCAAATCGACATTGGCGGCATTAGCATACTCTAAGTTTGCGTAATGCCAATTGATTAACCGAAGGTCCTGCGGCGCAATATCAATGATGTCCTGATACTGCCGAAGCACAGAATCCATCGTTTTACCCAGCGTCGGGTGGCGTGAATCCGAGCCATGGGGTTCCAAAATAATAGTTTCTTGTCCGGTGGTACCGGGCTTAAGCTCCCATCCGAGTTTTCGTACCTGTTCCGCACCAGGGATTCTGGCACTTGACCCCGTGGCTGTCGATGGCTTCCCGGTGAGTTTGTCGACGCTAGCTGAAAATGTATTGTCCTGACCAGATGATACGGGAGTCGGTGGGCACAGGTCACTCGCAGTCATCTCCTCAACTTTTGATATCATATCCCCACCCTCTCCAGCCGGGTCTTTGCCAGTGTCTATGAGTTCCCTATCTCCTTCCACTGTCCTCGGCTGTGGGGCTCTCTGCTTGAAGATGGATACCCGATCCAGAATGTCATTGTAAAGTTTTTCAACCAGCATATCCCTGTCCTTTGGAGCCAAGGTTCCATCGGAATCATAAAGGGAAGAATTGTCCTTAAGGCTATGATAATGTAATGCCAATTGACCACGGATCAAGACACCTAAGGGATTGCCGTTATCGAATCCAGTTATAACTTGCGCCCCCAGGTCTGCAGTTGCCCGCTTTCCCTCCGGTAAATTCGCTCCGGCCTGGTTTTTAAGCGGGTGCGAGTATATTCTCCCACCTAGTCTTCCCCTCGCTTCGAGCACAATGACTTTAGGCATCCCCTCACCCGCGGGTAACCTGTCGCCAAACTGCGTAAACAAGCCCTCCAATTGTCTAGCACATCCCAGCCCTGACATTCCAGCTCCTATGACAACGATAGTTTTCCTGCGCTTCGCATTGCCCACATTCGCGGGAATAGTGCTCGGAACTTCCACGCACCCGAAATTGATATAACCGCCCCTCACCAGAACCTCGTACGCTACCTCAGCTACATCGAAAAACCGATAATCCTTTGCACACCCCGCTGCTTCCTCTCTAGTAACACTAACGAGCGGATTTCGTTGCCATAGTCGTAAGATACCATTCCGTATGTGAATATATGTCGTGACCTGCAGATGATTGATGTGGTCTTTCAGGAGAGCGTACTCATTCGGATGCAAAGCGTACGGCGGGAGTCTGCTAGCAATTGCCGCTTGGACACATTGTCTTGCGTACTCCTCTGCTGTCAGATCCTGTGGGATTGCTGTTTTGGGGCGGAAGTCGGCGCGGCCCTTGATTAACGTCCGGTCCGGCACGGTTCTTACTGTGGGGGTCGATAGTGGTTTCGCAGACGCTGGTGCCGAATCAAGATCCATAGGGGTAGTAGTTTCAATATTCGGTGACGGCGAAGGTAAATTGGAGGACTCTGCCGAAGTGCCGTGACCTGGTATGATGGCTCGTGGACGAGCAGTTATAATCGGTCGTGGCTGATGCTGCTGTTGTAGCTGCTGCTGGAGAAGTTGGTCTTGTGCCTGCTGCTGCTGTGCCTGCTGTGCCTGCTGGACTGCATGGAGCTGTTGAGCTTGGAGGTGACGTTGTTGCTCTTGCTGCTGGGCTTGTTTTTGGGCCTGAAGAGCCTGCCATTGTGCGTGAGCACGTTGGACCATATCAGGGACCTGACCCAAATTCCCCTGCTGCTGAGCCTGAGCTTGTTGTTGCTGGGCATGAGTCTTCTGGGCTTGAATAGCCTGCGACTGTTCATGGGCACGCTGAACCATATCAGTGGGCTGACCCAAGTTTCCCTGTTGCTGTTCCAAAGCTCCCGCATCAACCTGTTGACCCCTCTGAAGCATGAGCTGTTGAGAATGGTTATACTGTTGCATATGGTTGAACAATTGCTGAAACTCGACATTGACATTCTCCCCTAAAGATAAAGCCTGCTGCCATTGTTCTGCCGTAGGCCCCTGAGGATAGCCGCCACCAGGCCCTTGCACATAACCCTGCTGTGAGTAGTACTGCTGTTGAGCTTGTTGCTGCTGCTGGGCCGGATCATTCAGGTAGAATAAAGGGTCTACCATACCATGCGCTGCTGCCGCCACAGCTGCTTGTTGGGCCGTAGCCTGGTGCGGACTGTAAGAAGCTTGTTGTTGGGCTGCTTGGGCGTGCGCGGCGGTCGCGAGTGAATCCATACTCCCCATGTTCCCAAAGTAATTCGTATTCGCACCGGCGCCATTGGGGTCCAGGGAGGTGGCGCCGTGCGAATTATGGTCGTCCGGCACTGAATCCGCCATGATTTAGAGGAATTAGTTGAAGGAAACCTCTAGACCCCCCGTTCTTGTCGGTAATAGGTTCGCTGGTGTTGGTGCTTCTCTTCCTGGTGAATTCTTTTTGTGTGAACTGGGGATTTCGGCTGTTGCTTAGGGTCTGGATGAATTTGGGATGGATTCCCACTTTCGCTCAAGGTTCCGGAATTTTATTTTTTAGGGTTGAAATTTTGGCTGACAAGGCAGGCAACCACACGCGATGGACACGAGAAGACAGAAAATGGGAAAATATGTATGAAAGTGAAAGGTATCGATGGGAAACGAGTGGAAGGGATGTGGCTACCGATCGATACTTTTATAAAATCGAATTGGGCCCGCTTTGGTTGTGGCGATGGATAGGGTATGGGGCTTGGCTCCTGGGGATTTCGATGTTGTTGACAAATTGGTTGTTGAGTCTCTGGCGGAAGGATTTTACTAAGCCTATCTGGAGCTTTCATGGTCATCAGTCTCATCCAATCAGATCTGATTAGGTTTATCGATAATCCCGGTCTGTCAGCCTGAGGCAGGCAACTTTCCTATGAAGGTATCATACCGCACGATATACGGGCAATAACTCCGGCTTTCTTGGATCTGGGTTTGGATCATTGATGCGCGGTTCCGATGGACCTCCGTAAAAGAAGGGGAAACGGCGTCAGGAAAATATTGTCACATATCGTAGGTGCAGAAGCCCAGTGTCCGCAGGCACTTCCATTAAAAACCAATTCAAACCACACTTCTTCTTCCTATCATATCATACATGATATTAGATTAGGCCGTCTGCCCTCCATTCTACTTATGATCTGCTTCTCAACCTTCACCCCCACGGGCGCCCCTCCCCCAGCACAAGTAAAAGTTACCATAGCCCATATTTGACCACGAAAAAGGACAAAAAGGCAACTGTGGACTCTTGAATTTAGTGTGTATCATACCATAGAAGATCACGGGAGCACGTGACTACTAGGATGTGAGACTGCGGTCATACAATATAATTCCTTGGATGTGATCTGATAGGAAACGACAAGAGACAGTGGCCCTTCAAACGGTGTTGGGGCAATTACCTAATCAATCCAGCATCGCAAGAGAGTGTTGACCGTGATCTGGCAATATTACGATAAATTTGCATACTATTGAGGGTATCGGCATCGTGTTTGAGCGGGGAGGGTATTGGTTCGTACTGTACTCGGGTGCAGCTTTGATCAACTACGTCGCTGCAATGAACTCTCCGCAGCCGCATACACTATCAAACAGACCTCATGGCCCTTAGACTACCACATATGGTACTCAAATGCAACAGAACAAAAAATATAAAATAGGATGAAAATCAGATGTAGAAAGTATCAGACTCGAATCGAGTTACGGGACAACAGCAATATACACAACGGGAAAAGAAAAGTACGGATCTGGATCAAACTCGGCTCATAATATCACTACGGTAGTCAATAGGGGTAGGGAGACCCGCGTGAGAAAGCATAATAAAGGAAATCAATTGCATATAGCTCAAGAGAGTAGAGAGGGAGGAGAGAAAACAAATGAGTTCGCTTATTCCATTTTACATCTCAACCTGTTTCATGGGAGAAAGAAAGATAAAAACATCAAGGCCCTGTTTAAACGAATTAGTGCCATAGACGTTAGACTAACTTCCAGGTTCGCCATTGACACAGATAAAGATTAGCGGGAATTTTCGTAATCGTCGTCTTGTTTCATCCATTCTCGTTATTTCGTTGCCCAGACGCCACAGATGCATCAAATCCCGGTTTTGGCAACAAGGAGAAAGAGGAGAGAAGTGACGCTTTCCTACTGAGTATTCGTCTGGAAGTTCTTAGGTCGCCTAGCAGAGGGGATTTAGTAAACTGGACAAATCGAAGACACAAGGACAGTAGAACCTACTTGAATAGTAGGATGTGTGGCTCCGGAGCATGGATCTCGTAATGCTGCCATCCCAAACTCTGAGTTATCCCAAGTCCTCTCCATTCCTCCTCATGGAGAATCTTGAGAGTTCCTGTCTCTGTGTCGAAATAATCTTTGGGAATTTGTTTCAGCATTTGCTTTGGTAGCATAACGTGCCTATAATCGCAGAGCAGTTAGAACGACTCGGGCGCGCTATTTGCACGGGAGGGATTTTGTTGATCGCATGAGTTCTAGGGGTAGCTACCTATACTCATATTGTTTATCGGAGTACCTAAACGCCGGGGGGAGGGAGGGGAGGTTAGACGATGGCACTTGTGTAGGAGGAACTGCGGACTCACCGATCGGAGTAGTGAATAAGGTCAACGAATTCCTCTAAGCGGTCCCTCTCCTTGTCGGTCAACAAACGTGGGCGACGTTGACGGGCGGAAGTCTTCTCCATAGCTCTATTCCGGGGATATGGAAATATTAGGGAGAGAAGGGGGGGAAAGATTGTCGCTCGGAAACTGCTGTGTTTGATGGGTATGAGTGCGGGGGAGCGGCGAAACGGTGAGATTAGGGGGGTGTGAAGGGGCGGGAGGAGGATAACAGAAAGGAAGCGAGAATAGGGAGGGGTACAGTATTTGGGAAGAGGGACGGACCGAGACGCGTTGGTGTGATCCTAGGGTAGGCTTACCTTTGAAGAAAAGTTTGCTTAGGGCGAGTCCGCGTGTTGCTGTGTGGTACAGATTCTCTACAGCACCGTATCGGCAGTCTGAACACTACCGGTAGGGCAGGGCAGATAATGTGCTGCGAGAAAAGTGATTGTATCCGTCAAGCTTGTGGTTGCTGTTGATCAGGGTTCGAAGCACCAGTACCGTACTGGAATGATGGATTGGATTGGAATCACCAGTGAAATTGAAAAAAATATAAGAAATGGGGTGGCAGGCCGTGATATTACTGTAGGAGGGGGTATCGTGGTCCGCTGGTCTCACCCGCGTATGAAAATGATACAGAGGCAAGCAATACTGGTATGATCTTCGGAGGGAATATGGATGAGGTGAGAGACAAGTACGAGTAGCGGAGAAGAGGGGAGAAGGGTGCGGTACTGGTATGGTAGACTACCGATGCCGGTATCATACCATACCGGCACTGTAGGATACCAGGAGATTCTCGTTAATTACTGGCGCTGCAGCAAGAGATGCCTGGGCGCCTGCAGACAGGGCAGCAGCAGCAGCGGAGACCTGGGGCAATTAAAATGTAATGGCATATCATACCAGTAGCGTAGCAGCTCTTTGTTTATTTTGTTCTGAGGAACACCATCGAAAGACGGTACCGGTAACCAAATTTATTGGCCTGCGACCTGAGCCCAAGCACAACAAAGGGAAAACCATGAGCTGTATGATATATTGTGTGGGTTTTTTATGTGGCTTGTTCGGCACCCTAATTGTGGCTGGTAACCTTGACAATAACATTGTTATTTTCAGCCTTGGCGCCTTTCGCCCAAAAATCTGGAGTCTTGGTGAATCACGCCGAGAGCGGCACTGTGGCTTTTCCCTGTCAAAGCGACCACGATACGATCTCACCACCAGGGAAAACCAAAACGGAGAGCCATACGGACTGTCGAATACCCTCGACTTCCAACCATAATTCCTTGGTAAATTATCGCAGTTTTTACACTCTCTCACCCCTCTCCAGAGCTTGGCCGTCATTGCCATTTTTTCTCCCCATCATAGCTTGCTCATCACAAGTCATTACTGCTGTAAAAAAAAAGAAAACGAAAAGGAAAAAGAAAAAAGAAAAGAAAAAAAGCGCGCCTCACCAACCTTCTTCCAGTCGCGAATTTTCGGTCGCGTTTCTTCCTTGATATATATAACCCGACGAAACCTCGAACCACAGGATACCTTGTGAGATGGATAAGCGCAAGGTTTCGCAGGCATCGCCAACGCCGGATAGCGACGATCGAGCTCGGAAACGGCGCAAGCAATCGGTAAGTTTTCTCAACTCCATGCCTCCAGGGGATTCCCCATTTTTTGGTGGGGTTCCCTCTTGAACATGCAGAGCACTTTCGTTCGGGACTTGGGAGACGCGAAGGAAGCGGAAGCTGCTCCTTTCTTTCCCCCGCGCCTTTCGCTTGTTTAGATCCCTGGGCGAAGCTCAACTTGTGCTCGACCTTTATTTTGACTAACGAATGCTCCACCGTCCGATGCTTAGGGCTTAAATACTCCTGCCGCCGTCGCTCAAGCTCTATTTGACACTGTATGGAACCATAAGGAGAGGTACCATCCCGCACTATCGATCATTCACCCTTAGCTCTTCACCCTTTCTTAGACAATGCCCTCCTCCCCCTTTATCATCCCCACCTTACCCCCCCCCGCACCCTTCAAACAGATCTTATAGCCACTCTCCCCATTCCAATAAAAATTTTAGCCCTTTCTAATGCTTTCCTGTGCTTTATCTAACGGATCAGGAATCGCTTTATTCGTCAGCACTTCGAGGTGCTAGTGCCCCAGGTAGGCTCCTCGCTTCTCCACCATAACTCTAGCCAATGGGTTAATATTAACCAACCCAAAAGGATGACTATCCCGATTATTACCAAAAAGTCACGGAGCCCATCTCCTTGGCAGAAATACAGGTACGTAAACGACCCCCAGCCAGCATCTTCCTTTCCCAACTCCCCATACTTACTATTTGATGCAATAGGCCAAGATCCATAGGAATGAATATGCTTCCTTAGCAGACGCTGAGGCAGATTTCCTATTGATGTGTCAGAATGCTGCTGGATATAACAAACCCAAGAGTCAGGTCCATAGCGATTCTATGAGAATCAGAAATGTTGTAGAGGGGTTTATTGCCGAGCAGTCTAATCGGCATGTCAAGAAGGAAGACGAAACTGCTCACGCAAACCACGGCAGACAGACCTCGGGTAGGAACGCAAAAAGTGATCTGGCGGCTTTACAACAGGCGCAAAATGAGATTATTGATGAGTTGCTGACTTTTACCGATGAAAAGTGAGTATTAGTGCGGGATTTCCCCTTCTAAAATCCCTACCTTTTTATCCCCCCTTTATTCTCTGCTTTAGGACCCAATCTTTTGCTTCCTAAAGGATGAGTGGCCCTGTTTATATTGTTTGTTGCACAATTGTTTTCTCACTGAGTTCCCTTTCACGAACTTGCTAACATTACCTTTTTGTTCTCGTTTTCTAGGGGAGAGTCGGTTGCACATTTCTTCATTAACCTGCCAAGCAAAAAGCTTCATGGTGAATATTTTCGGGTAATCAAGCAACCGATTTCGCTCAACCTCATTAAAAAGAGGATAGCCCTTGGGGAATACCCTACATGGGCTGAGTTCGAGTCAGCGGTCCAGTTGATTCGTACGAATGCCGAAGAGTATAATGATGAGCGGAGTAGCATTGTGGAAGATGTCCGTAAATTATACGTATGTACACAATTCCACATTCGTGCCAGCATAGAGGCTAATGCCTTTCCCGCCCGTTGTTAGGCCCAATTCCACAAGCTTCTAGGTGAGGCGAAAGCAAAGGTTGGGAATATGGAAAGTGGCGGAAGTGGTATCAGATTGCGTCTTAATGTACACCAAACACAATCACCCCCACAAGAGCCAGCTCCTACTCCTCGAGGGCCGAGGATCAAACTCAATATCGGAAGCCGCCGGGAATCTGCGGTGGGTAGTCCTTCTGTTACTTCACAATCCTCACCCCCGCCTTCGCAACGCGCACCGCGAGTCCCCAAGAAGCCTCCTGTCAATGGCCTGCGCACGACACGTGCGGTACCAGTTGATGGGCCATCTCCAAGTCTTGTGTCCCCAGCTATCGTACAGACCAATGGCGCACGACCTGTCCGGGGTAGATCCAATGATCCCCCCAGTAAGCCTCCCCAGGGGTCAAAAAAGGAACCTACTCCCCCTACACCAATAACATTGCTCCCTCCACAAGCTGCCCCGCGTGATCAGAAGGATCTATTAGTGCTTCCGGCTTCCCAATCACCAAAGCCGGGTGCCGGGAATATGACTCCTTCAACTCAAAGCGGGAGATCTAGAAGTCCCACAAATGATTCGATAACCCTACGGGCTAGGTCCAACCCTCGAACTCCGCAGCCCCAGGCATGTTCACCGGCCCCAAATTTAGCAATGCCTCCTCCTCCACAACGGCATAGTGCTACTCCTGTGCCAAATGGACATTCCCCTGCCCCTCAGCTCAATGCTTCCACATCTGTACCTCCGGCTTTGCCACAACCAAAGCCTAATGCAGGGCCCGAGGAGCCAAGATACCGTCCTGACGGCAAAGGTATTCAACCTCGATTGCATATACGGTCTCTGGATATTGGACTGACGTGCTATCCTTAGATGCTAGTGCTGCTATAATAAGTAGCGTACGTCTCGCTGCCGCCTTGAATGGCATCGATAGCAAGTTCAGTCAGGAGCTCTTGCCTGACGATCGAAAATTGATGACACAATTTTCTATTCATCTTCCTCCGGAAGCCGGGGTCGTAGTCTTTACTCCCGTTTTGTCGACTACAAATCTGCACAATAGGGCATACAAGCTAACTGTGGAGCTCAGAGTGAACAACAACATTCCAAGACTCCTAAACCCTAACCCCAGCCTGCAGAAAAAGAGAGAAGAGCCCCCTTATGAGTTCCGCCCCAGTCCCGGGAGCGTTAGCACCCTGGAATGCACGCTCGTAACCACCGCCCAACGTCCCACCGTAAATGGCACTAGTAACGGTGTTAACGGGACGACTAATGGCATCGTCCACGGCGCAAATGGAACGTTTGGAAATTGGGAGATGGAGAGGTTTAGAATATTTTTCTCCTTCTTACCTGCCTAGATTTCATTTCCCTTCAAATCTCCTAATTTCCAATATTATTCTCTTCTTTCCTCACTAGGACTCGCTCCTCTCTAGCTTGCCCTAGCATTCCCTTGGCAGGGGCGGCGACCTTGTGACACTTACTTTCTATTGTTATAGGCACTAGGTGCCACTAATTTCCGATCTCCGGTTTACTCGGGGCCCTGGGTATCCTTTCCAAACGTTATACTCTTAGAGGTCGTGTTTTTTTCCATGTTTTTTTCCATGTTTTTTTTTTCATTTCCCTCTTATCCCCCCGTCTGCAGAGGCAGACGGATTCTTCATGTCTTATCACTCGGCGGTCTCTATTTATTTATTTTTATCCTTTATTATTATTTTGTGGGGGTAACGTGGCTGGACTGTGTTCTGTGCAATCGGTTGAATGGGGGATAAAGTATATGGTAGGTAGTCTGGGTAGGTGGGTAGAGGCGGTAGTTGTGCTTATTGAATGAACAAAGTATGTTTCTGAAATATAGCTTGAACTGTGGAAATTCGCGGTGTGGGGTTGATGTGATGGTAATGACCGGTGACTTGGGACACGTTCATAGTACATACGAGTTACGCAAAACTTGGAAGACGGTCCTCTAAAAAAATAAAAATATCCGTTGGTACACAAAATATCCGAGGGTCAAGCGGAATGGTGCACAGCTCTCGCTTGCGCAATTATACCAATGCACCATCAACTTTTGCTCTGGCCGTCCAGAGATGGCTACATTATCTAACTAGCTATATGCACCTCCGCCCCCGCCCCCCGCCTGTCCTTACCCAGCGTTTGGGCCCGGTTTTGGGGTTTGGAGTGTATTGTAAGTGTTGGCTGGCTAGCGGTGTATTTGGGAGGGGTTTGTAGGAGGGTAGGATACGAAGGAGACCGGGGGGGTGGGGGGGCCGTGGTGAGTCTCTTGTTGGGGAATAACTTGATGGGTGTATTTTTGTGGAGGCTGGGATTGGCTTAGCTGTAGTGCTGGGAGGTGTATTTGTGGTAGGGCTTGGGGGGGGTGGTTTCTGTGGTTAAGTGCCAAGATGTGGGGGATGTCGGAGGGCCGCGGTGGGTTGGGAGTTGTTTTAGGGATTAGAACCTGTGGCAACTTGCATGATGTCCGAGTAACTTATGGTATTTTGCTGATGTCAAGTTGACACTGCTGGGGGCATAAATTGTTCCTCTCAACGGTGCTTGTGGTAACCAAATTTTCCAGGATTTGGCTTCTCACTCTGATTTTTTACTCTACAGTAGGGTTAGCTAAATGGGCTGGTGGTGAAATAATAGTACGGTCCCTTGTTAGGACTTTAGCGGCCGTGACACCTGAGAAACATGGTTCTGATAGGATCTCTTTTTCCACTTGCCCTAGCTAGTCTTAGCGATATAGTATAATTGATGGGTGAGGCACCTTGGTCTCCGGTTCGGTACATACCTTTGTCGAGAAAATGGTTCTCTCTAGGCTCTTGCTGAGCGATGGAAAGTTTGCGGTTCCGGACGGGCTGGTTGCGGTAAAGTATGATAACTTCCCACTCTTTTGCGGTTGGTTCCTGGGCACCAGCCACTAAAGCAATAAACGCGTCACATTAATCACGTGATGATTATCGCGTGGAGCGATGACGAGCGATCATCTGCGTTGCGCCAGCCGCGTCTTCCCACCCACGGGAATCCCACCAAACCACACACGTTGCCACCAAATTGAACACCCATTACACAAACCCCGGCCGCCCCATCTTTATCGCGAACCCTCCACCCGGCAACGGACCTACATAGGCGAGAGCACACCATCCACGAAAAAAAAAGGCGGTCGGGGGAAATCCAACATGGGAATCCAACCCCTCCCCGCCACCGCCGTCCGAGCTCTCGGCTCGGGCCAGGTACTAGTAGACCCGGCCTCACTAATAAAAGAACTCCTCGATAACTCGCTCGACGCCTCCGCGACTACGATCTCCATCGAAGTTTCCCAGAACACCCTCGACATCCTCCAGGTCAAGGACAATGGCCACGGCATCCCCCCCGAGGATCGCGAATTCATGGCGGTGCGGTACTGTACGAGCAAGATCAGAGGTTATGAAGACATCCAGGACTGCCGCAGTCTGGGGTTCCGGGGGGAGGCGCTGGCCAGTGCTGCCGAATTGGCGGGCGGATTGGTCATCACTACTATGGTTGAGGGGGAGAAGGTTGCTATGGCTTGTACTTGTGATCGGGTGGGCAGGGTTACCGCGAAGAAGCCAGTTGGGGCTATGAAGGGGACTACTGTTCGGGTCACGGACTTTTTTAAGTTTTTGCCTGTAAGACGGGAGGTACTGTTGTCTTTGCTGTTGCCATTGGCGGAAGGGTTTGGGGAAAGATAGCACTAGGCTAATTGTAGTGTGGTGGGGCAGAGCGCGATGAAGGCTGCGCAAAAGAACTTATCCAAAGTGAGGACTTTGTTGCAAAGGTATTACCTTTCACACCCCACTTGCCGGTTCTCGTTAAGGATACTGGCGCCGCCGCAGAAAAGCAAGGCGGCGGGTGGGCAGAGCGAGGATATCGTTTATGCACCGAGTAAGTCAGTTTCGGAGGCGGTTATGAAAGCTGTTGGAAAAGAGGTTGTCGTTGCTTGTCAGTGGATAAATACCGAGCCTGAAGAGGCCACAGACGGAGGTTCCGAAGGGCAGAGAATTGGCATAGAAGCCTTTATGCCAAAGCCCGATTCGGATCCGACAATCATCTGCAGGAAGCCACAGTGTACGAATTTTGTTTTTGTGGACAGTCGGCCGGTATCATGCGCTCGCGGTACTCTGAAGCAGATCTTGTCTTTGTACAAATCTTACCTTAAATCTGCATCTTCATCTAATTCTACTGTATCCGATCCTTTCCTCTATCTCAACCTACGTTGCCCTCCCGGGACCTACGATCCGAATATTGAACCAGCAAAGGATGATGTCATGTTCTTTCACGCGGACCGGGTCATCGAATCTGTAGAGGTGATTTTGAAGGGCTTATATGGAGAGCTAAAGAGTAAGGCTGGTGCCACTGGATCTGGAGGGAAGGCGGGAAAGAGCGCAGAGATAATGACGAGTGGATTCGAGCTTTTGCTTGCTAGAAAGAGAGACCCGAAGCCCGGCACGGTTAAACCCCCAAGAGTTCCTGAAATAGATGAGGATGAGGAAGAAATGGCAGCACAGCAATTGGACATGGTAATGGAACTTGATGAGGATCCCGGGGCGGGGCTCGCGCGTACCAGCCCAGGCAAAGCGCTGCCCGTCCAGGCGCGGGAAGAGAGCCCTCATAAGCCACGCAATAGGGATAGCAGCGTGCGACCCCCAATGTTTTCTATAGCGGATGCGCCCTCTCTGGGATCAGTGTGCCCTGGGGAGTCCAATCGAGAATCTGTCCCTCCAGTTGCCCCACCCACTCGGACGGTTCAAACGCCCAAAAGGAGGCCGACAAATTGGGGCTTTAATATGTCTTCGGGATACGACGAAGACGAGGATGATCTAGCTTTGGAAGCAGCGGAAGAACAGATCCTAAGCGAGCTTGCTGAGGAGCAGGCCGACGAGGCAGCTGGCAGAGATATTGCCATCTCGAACCCCTGGACCACCGCAAAGATGAACTCTCCTGCATCAAGATCTAACCTGCCATCCTCGTCAGCGCCAGGCCTTATCGTGACCAAGCGCACCTTTCGTCCTGCGACTGTGATTGACCCACCGCACAACCTTAGGTCATCCCCTCAAATTGGTTCTTCACCTTCCCTTCATTACTCTGTGACTCCTGCATCGTCCACACGGCGGATGATCCCGATATTCCCGACTCCTAGTGCCTCCTCGCCGCCACCTCCTCAAGGAAATGCAGAAGTCATGCAGGGCTGGCTTCAGAAAGCGCCGCAACAGAGTCTACAAAATACCGCGCCATCAGTACCGCACAGAGGGCCAATGAACAAAGACTACGACGAAGACATAGATGACGAGGGTGAGGAGCCGCAGAGAGGGGGGTATCAAAAACCATCCTCGAGAAGCGTGCCGAGGATTGCTCAGGACCAACAGCCCAAGCGGCGGAGATTAAACGAGGGAGATTTCGGTTACGACGAGCCGCCGCCAGGATATGATGATGATCCGGACTTTGTGCGGACCCAACCTTCAAAGTCGCCGCACAAGAATAGGTTTCTGAAAGCGGCGGCTGCGCTGTCGAGTCGGGTCGATCAGGAGCCCGATCCTGAACCTGTAGAACCGGAACCACAGCACAGAAAAACCCCTCCTCCTCCCCCTCCTGCCCTTCAACGTCAACAGCCCAAAAAGCCCAAACTGACCTCCCTCGACGCCACACCGCCCAAAGCTAGCCAAACGACCAACCTAACGAAACTCACTACCTGCCCCATCGCTCAACTCCGTGCCAACTTCTCCCATATCCGAATCTCAGATACATACAACCGCCTCATCTCCATCGAGGACAACAGTGGTAAACGATCAATCCCCCCGAAAGCCACGCAGGGTAATGTCGGCATATTCTTTGAAATCGACAATGTGCCAAGCGACCCGCATAATCGCCAAGTCCAGCAGCGCGAGAAGGCGATCACGTTCGACGTGAAGCACTGGATGGACAGGCTGGCTGAGGAGCGGGGCGTGGAGACGGAGCCATTTTGGCTCGAGTTCGATTCTGAGTACGGGCCGGAGGGGGAAAGGTCTATTTGGGTGTTTAGGGAAGGGGATAGTGATGGGGAGGATATGGGGGATATGGAGGATGAGGATGAGGATGAGGATGAGGAGTATTAGGGGGTGTGGAGGTGCTTGTTGGCTTGCCTTGGTTTGGTGGCACTTTTTTTCTTTTTCTTTTGCGGGCTGGTGTTTGATAAGTTTGCTGTTCGAAAATATGATAATAAGTTAGTTGAGATGGGATGGGAGGATTTAGCGGGACTCCAGGCGCTGGCTGAGATTTATGGCGATGTTGCAATGGACTCATTACTCGCACATTACTCTGCTCTACTTTCTTGGTTGTCATTCTCTCCTCTGCCTGGCGGAACGAATGCTGTACTACCGAATTGTGGTTTCTGGTCACAGACGCTCACTCGATGAACAGCTATTTCGGAAGTCGTGACTTACCCTATACTCAAAAAGCCTTCTACCTATGATACATGTCTAACTACTACTAGATACTTGTGGCGCTCGACTTGAAAGTCTAAAGCGACACCCTAGGGAGGATTATCATAATCTAGGGATAGTGCTCCCCTGTTACACATTCGCATCATTTCAAGTCTCCCGGCTTAGAAGCCTTTGGACGTATGGTTCCGGAAGACTAGACTCTACACCAATATTCAGACAAAAAGTGTGACAATATTGCTGCGACGCCAAGTGTAACACCTCAGAAGCATGCTGCCCTGATACCTAAATTCTCCAACCCCAACTAGTAAATTCACAAACCATAATGCTTATCATACCGAGAACTTGTTAATTTGTGAACTCAAAACAATTACTTAGAATACAATTACTGAGATCAATTATGTTGATCTTTAAAAATTCAAGCTTCTCTAATATCTTCTGCTATATGAACCTCTAGTATTCTTGTAATTATCATACTTGTAAATTTACTAGTTGGGGTTGCAGAATTTAGTAGGTATTAGGGCAGCATGCTTCGGAGGTGTTACGCTTGGCGTCGCAGCAATATTGTCACACTTTTTGTCTGAAAATTGGTGCAGAGTTTAGTTCTCTCGGAACCATACTACTGTCTGTGTTTTGCCTCCTATTACTTATCTATTACCTACTTCTCGTCTGAAACAGCCTTCACTTTAACAAATTTTCCCCGCCAGAAAATACTCACAAATTGTGGATTCCATTATGATATTCCCGGTAACAGCCTGGCTAGTTTTTTTTCTTTCATTCCTTCCACCAGTGTGTGAATATAGGAGCTAAATTTGGATGGTACTTGATGCTGGGCAGTCTGACACCATGGCCTCGGCAAACTTAGCTCCCCTAGGTTTCTAAGTTCAATTTATTGCACCTCGCTAGCAATGAATATAATTCCCCAAGGAGATAAAAGAATAACGAGCCCCTCGGGGCAGGTACTCACTCGTAGAGGAGCCCGAGGGCATAAGGTTTGGCTACAAAATCTCAGGTGTTGGACTTTTGTCTGTGCTCTCTGCGGACACGTGGCGGTGGTCCTGAAGAAGGATGTGGTGTGGAGGTACTTGTAAGGAGGGTTCTGGGCGTTGGTTGACCCGACTGGTTATGATTGGTCTCAGAGCCTGCAAGGGGGCAACACTTCACCCAATTTGTCAACCGCACTGGAGATCTCTAGCACAGTGTGGGTGAGCTATGATCGCTAAAAGTCAAACTGACTATGCTTATGTTGTGTGCCGGTAACTTATCTGGCAACCTCCGGCTATCTATCTATCTCAATGGAACGTTCGTGCTCCCTCACGTGTGTGGCCTAATGGCACAATTTCCCCTTGTTCCACTGGTATTGCTGTTGCCCCGATTCCACAGGACATGGGAATAGAGTGGAGAAAGCAAGCTGTTATTGATATGTACCTATTTTTCTTTTCGGGATAGTTTTCTTCCCCATGCTGGGGTTATGCTGTTTAGCTGTTGTGGGGCATTCGGTCCCTCCTCATTCCATGGAGAATCGATATGCAGAGGTGGTGTTAGACTTTCTGTGCATTGTGTCCTTGGCGAGAAGCTATTAAAGCTTATCAATGCACCTGAATAGGCGGGTGGACGTACTCCGTAAGTAAGCCCCATCATAAGCACTAGGGTTGGATTAAGGATAGCTTGGGAGCGAAGGCTCCTATGCTATGCTCATCTTGGATGTAGTTCCCTTTCTATCTATTTATCTCCCAATACAATACACACCTTGCTTAATAACCAGCAACGCTTTTTTTCCCCAGAATCGAGTACCGTATAATCTGGCAAAAGTCGGACTGACGCTAGTGAGGATTTTCTTGAACCTGTCCAACCACAGCGGCCCATATGTTTAAACTGTGGCGAATTCGCCTTCTTCGAGCTCTCCTGTTGGTTCGGTTGCCTTAGTTTCGCTTTAGCTCCAATCCGACTTTTGCCAGATTATACGGTAGGGTACTCTCCGCGGCACCCCTCAGACCAACGGTCTTTCCCTTAAATAAGAAAACGTGGACACGCCACTAGTGCTACAGCGGGGCTAACACGTGGAGTGCAATGCAACGGCATGTGGAGCTCAGACCTCGAGTGATAAAATTTGCATTACTCCGAAGCAACCTCCAAAGCGTAGATAAAGAAATCGTAAAAAGAAAGGATCCACTCTAATGAGCAACCCCACTAGAAACCTTAGATAGTATTGCGTGAGATCTTTCCTATTGGGCAATATAGTTTCCGCAACTTTTGCTGGAAGTGGGTGGTGCAGTGCGCCAGTTTCTCAGAGCAGGACATACCTTTCACTCGGTCAAGGGCATTCTTGGGCGGGTTCTGGTGGGGGTTTGAGTTTCGCTGAGGCTATCATGGTGTTGAGAGAGGCTTGTGCATTTTGTCGTGGACCGTTTATGCCTGCCTTTTTTGGGGGCATTAGTGGGTTCGAGAGGGGGTCGATGGCGAAATGGTGGCTTGATGGCAAATGTTCGCACTTAGCTCCTCCGTACTAAAGAGTCTATAGTGCATTCAGGATTTGTAGTTGCTGTACAGATTCAGGGAGGCGTTTTATTTATTTATTTTATTTTAATGGTTCTTGCCTTGATTTTCTCTTTCTCCTCTGCTACCCTGCCGATCATGGACCTTGCCCCTAGGCGGCACGACATAGGGTCGGATTCCACCACTTCGTAACGGGACTGACTTTCCCTATAACTTTACTGACGCAAGCTAAAGCCTTTAACCTCTATGCCCCTAGAGACTAGGATATGTTGTTTTCCCATCCTAAAGTACTTTGAGCTCTCTGGCTCCAGCTTAGCGCGGGGTTGACAGCGAGGTCTTAGCACCTTAGCCACTGGGCTCCCTATCATACATGTTTTCAAGTAATTTTTACCGTGGGAACTAATCCTTACACTGCCACCGGGCAGGTTTGACCTTTTTTCCCTCTTTCTTTTTGGCTTGGAGTTACGGATAGTGATATTGTGTTATCAAATCTTGGATTGATTGTAGTGGAAGATACGTCCTTAAAAAGAGATAAATTGTGAGCATTGATCACTAATAGCTAACTGTAGGCTTTGTGCGTAAAGGAATAACCGTAGTGGGGAAATTAGTGATGAAAGATGATAGGTTTGGACGTGAGCGGGATGGGATTTGGCGGGTCACGGATAACAGATATGAGGCCGAAGATTATTAGGCATCCACTACTCGTAATGTCCTGACGTTTGTGAACACAACTGCTATTGCATGATGCCAAGATCAGGGCAAAAAAGCTGAATTTTGGCGGTATGCAATAGCAGTTGTGTTCACAAACGTCAGGACATTACGAGTACGATACCGGCACTCCGATCACAGTTCATCACTCGGTAGCTCTCAGGGTTAGGTGTGAATGTGACTAGAAACTGGTTTTCAAGCCCCAATCAAAAGCAGGTCACTTTGTCATGCCCCTCGCCCTACCACTTCCCATCCAAGGCGACTAAGGCAGGGCTCAGAAAATTGTTATATAAGAGCACTACTCCCACCAGTCCTTCCCTTCCCTTCCCTTCCTTCCTCCACCACATCCACGACATTACTTCTTCACAACAACACGACCACCACCACCTTCATTCAGATTTTTCTCTCTCATGGTTATTATTTCTCCCAGGCTGTACTGCTAGAAGTGGCTCATCTACTCTTCACAAGGTATGTACGTAAATAGTTGCTTCCTGGACCGTCCTGGGTCCCCGTATGTGCGTTAGAGTTGTCCTTGCTTAGACTTCTTGCTAACGTCATGCGGACCTATACGTTTTCTCTAGGATAAATCAATCCGAGCCCAGCTTTGAAGCTCCCCCTGGCTAGTGATGCCAATGGCAAAGATATTCGAACAAGGTATGTACGTAAATAGCTGCTCTATGGGTCGTCCGGGATCCCCGTGTGTGCGTTAGTATTGTCCTTGCTTAGACTTTCACTAACGTCATGCGGATTTCTATTGTTCCCCGGGGACCCCGAAGCCCGAGCCCAGCGCCTTTTGGCTGGTGGTGCTACGTTACGGTAGTATCCTATCTGACGTCCCTCATAAGGTATGTACGTAGATAGTTGCTCTCTGGACCGTCCGGGGTCCCCGTGTGTGCGTTAGTATTGTCCTTGCTTAGACTTTCACTAACGTCATGCGGATTTCTATTGTTTCCCGGGGACCCCAAAGCCCGAGCCCAGCGCCTTTTGGCTGGTGGTGCTGCGTTACGGTAGCATCCTATCTGACTTCCCTCATAAGGTATGTACGTAGATAGTTGCTCTCTGGACCGTCCGGGGTCCCCGCATGTGCGTTAGGGTTGTCCTTGCATAGACATCTTGCTAACGTCATGCGGACCTATATCATTTCTCTAGGGATCTTGAAGTCTGGCTTTGGAGTTCCTCTCTACCTACTGCAGGAGGGTAGATGTTATGGAACAAAGCGTGTGCATGAAGAATTGCTCTCTAAATCATCATGGGTCCTTGGATACACGTTATTTATCACCCTTGCCTAGACTTCAGCTAGTGCCAGCTTGAATTTAGGATAAAGATTTAAATCAACATCTAGGTATAAAGTTCTTAGGACGAATTGAAGCTGCTTAGTATTGTTACATCTGATAAAAGTGCCTTCACTGCTAATAGTAGCAAGCACTTTATTTAAATCCATAAGGGACATAATACAATTTACAATTTACAAGAAAGGATCAGGCAAGGCTTATATTGTCTGAGCTACTCACTGGCACCCTGCCAATGGTTGGCAAGCTTATTAAAGGAACTTGATATGAAATACTATCAAAATATGATGGTAATATAATATGGTGGGATAGTGTAAAACCACCTGACTAAATAATGAAGAAGGCAATTCCAGCATTTGAGGCAGAGTTTCCCGATTGTCAATCTCTATTTATGTTTAACAGCACTAGGAGTCATATTATGCAGTGATATTAGCAGATGATACCTAGGGCTTATTCAAAAACTTGGATGATAGAGGAAACAATGATAAGCAAATGAATAAAACCTTTGTTCTTAATCTAGTATACTATTCTGATCAAGGCTGGTATTGGTCTATGGTAATAGTAAATGAGACATTAAAAGAACTACAAAGTGTATTAACTGAGCTTGGCCTGTTGCAAACTGGTAGTCCACAGTTATAAGCTTATCACATTAACTTGAATAAGAGAACCTATCAGTCCCCCAAGTAATAGAACAAATTACCAATTGGTTAATATGAATTTTTTCAAGCTGAGTTAGGAGAATCAAGAATGTTTATAAGACAGGTGCTATGTATGGCTCAGAAATATATAAATCGATTATTTCTACAAAGTATAAATCTCATAGAAAGGTTCCAATAAATTCAATATGTGATAGATTATCATCAAATGATAATTTTTTACACTACTCATATTCTGCCCACCTTTTTCTCCCTCGGGTGGCGGACGTACTGTACTTTCAGTTGAGAGGTGAGCATGAGCTAGCATCCCCAATGCGAGTCGGGAAAAGCCAAGACTAGCCGTTATGAGATTAGCTATCATACTAAACTCGATGTTCTTCAAAGGATAATATCGCTCTTGGCTTAGCGCCCTGTAAAAATGAGTATGCTCTAGTAACTCATTCTCTGCTATTCTAACCATAACCTCCTCAGGCTCTCTCAAGACCGTTCGATATTATCTAAGCTGCATTCCTTGCTTTTTGTTTTTTTGTTAATTCCGTGGTATGATTTTAGGTACATGACTAGCACTCCCTAGGGCTCAACCGCTGCATTCGGGAAATATCCCATGGCAAATAAAAACCCAAATCAAAACAAAAACAAAAGAAATAAAATCAAAAACAAATCAATAATACCATAAGGTATAACATCAAAGTGAAAATCCCCCATAATTGAAGTTCCTTGCATTGTCATCAACCTTCAAGCTCATGACCTTTTAATTGTATTCCCCATCATACTACTAGAGTAAACATCAACAGCAAGCCCCGGGTCCTCAGAGTGGTGTGCGTAACGACTGTTGTTATCGTTGATGGGTCTTCGGAATTTTGGCTCGGCACTGATACCCGAGTTGGAATATTCTTGTAATAGCAGTAGGATGCTAGCCGCCGGTGTGAAGAAAGCAGTAGGATGCAAGCCGGCAGTAGGATGCTAGCCGGTAGCAGTAGGGTGCCAGCCTCGAAGCAGTAGGGTGCCAGCCTGGAGCAGTAGGGTGCTAGCCATTGTGTTTCCCAGCGTACTCGCCAAGGACTGGTGTCAGGACGACATTGGTGGTTGTGTATTCGGTGGGTCTTGTGTGTTTTGACAACAGACTGAAGGATAGAATGATGCCAGTGGTGCAGAGGATAGCAGAAGGATGCCAGCCATGGTGTTTTGTCCTACGAGAGGACCATCCCAGCACACTTATGAAGCTCCAAGTTTGGTGGCCGGGTAGGATCGTGAGATTTTTGTGGTGTTTTACCCCGTTAACACCTTCCTAAATAGGAAGGCGAAAAGCGGGGTCGGGAAGGTAGTGGAGACGGAGCTTGAGCTGCATTCCTTGCTGAGGGGATTGGTTTTATACAGTAGTAGACACTTTCGGCAGATCCCTGTTTTTCAGTTCGAATTCGAGTTCAAAAAATGATAGACACGTCTAACGACGTTTCCAAAATTGCCAAGTAATGTTATTCCATAAATATATTAGTTCAGTATGATATCATACCAAGATAGATGTGATCCTCAAGAAATCATAGCATAGCATACCCGATCATGTGTCAAAACTTCTAAGCTAACTCAATTTACAGCTAGTGTCATCTGGGCACTTGTCCAAGTGTCCTCGCAGTTGTGCATATCATTTTTCGAACTTGAATTCGAACTCAAAACAGGGATCCGCTGAAAGTGTCTACTAAGTGCGTCAAGGCTGAACTTGGAGCTCGGCGGGATGTGAAGGCGTCAGCACTAAGAAAGTGGGCCACCGATCTCCAGCGCAAACTCACCACGAAGCCTCTATTCCGGAAGCAAGAGCGCCAACAGCTGCATGTGAAAGTCAATTTTATTAGGGCAGCACCCCCTGAACTCAATCTCTAAATCCCCATCGCAGGCCCATAACAAGGAACCTGGGGGACGAGCACCCCGATCCGTCAGATTAAGAACCAAGCGCATGTAGCGAGGTAGTTTGAACAATTATAAAAGACTACCCGTGAAGCCCATATAGGCGATAGAGGATCCGCAAATAGTGGTCAAGCAACCCCTTGCAAGATAGTCGTCGTATTTTAATAAACTCTAGAACAGGAAGGCATATCAATGCACCGCCAATCACTCGCTCTTTCGGGGGGCTATACTGTATTGAGTGAGAGTGAGAGAAAAGTGGGGTTGACCCCGGCTATGTAACAAGAAAAAGACGCAGTCACAATTTCCCCGGTTCACAGAGCCTCACTCGCCGCCGCATCGCCGCCGCCATCTCCCCGGCTTACATAACACCCCGCAGTCAACCATACCAGATATGGAAGGATGCTCCAACATATACTACACTGTACGCTCCGGTGTCGTGCTCAGCAAAGGGACTAGGTGTGGATAGAAGATAAAAGTAATAATTCGGGCTATTCACGCTTCACCCCCGAAGTTGCTAACCCAGAAGAGAGGAAGCACAGCAAGATTCAGTTTTCCCCTTATGGAGTATTGTAAAAACTTGAGTAATCAAACCGTCTGCTATGTAGTGGGAAATTCCCTTCTCAGGAAAATGGGCCAAAACACAGCAAAAACACGGGGGGGGGGGGGGGGGG